>JAEEGL016635171.1_pt1 | contig 20842 bp, 10 predicted proteins | sample 9134231 | NCBI WGS metagenome assembly JAEEGL01 (sample SAMN16246548, study PRJNA631951) | gut metagenome | biome: gut microbiome; feature: rumen; material: fiber-attached | host: Bos | place: Iran: Karaj | collected 2018-10
ACAACCTGGTCCACCGCCAGCCGTCCCCCGCCACCGGTCTCGGTGTGCGCTGCCCCGGCGCGATCACGCGCGACCGGCTGGAAGCGGTCCGGGAATCCGACGCGATCCTTCGCGAGGAGTTCGCAAACGCCGGTCTTGCCGGAAAGGTCTGGCAGTATTTCACGATCGTTCCCGATTTCCGCTCCGTCGGCATCAGGGACGGTCGCCGCGTCGACGAATGGCCCGTGATCCTGCGCGCCGTCAACACGCGCGATGCAATGACCGCAACGGTCGAGAACGTTCCGTTCGAGCTGCTTGCGCGCATCACCGACCGCATCACGCACGAGGTCAAGGGCGTCAACCGCGTATTGTTCGATTACACGCCCAAGCCCACCGGCACGATCGAGTGGGAGTAAAAAACGATAATCGGAAGCCGGTAAGATCGGAGCTTACCGGCTTCCTTCCGCTTTTGACGAAAAAAAGACGTTTTTTTTGAAAAATCCCCCTGCGTCAGGTATTGCTCATGACGCTGCGTCATGTACTAAAGTGACGGCGAAAGGAGGCGAAACGCTGTGTCGCAATATACAACGGGTGAAATGGCGAAACTCTGCGGCGTGACCGTGCGCACCGTGCAGTACTATGACGCGCGCGGCATTCTGACGCCCCACGCGCTGAGCGAGGGCGGTCGCCGGCTCTATGACGAGGGCGATCTTCAAAAGCTGAAGATCATCTGCTTTTTGCGTGAGATCGGGCTTTCGATCGATACCATCGGGCAGCTTTTTCGGGAGACGAACCCGGAAAGCGTGATCGAACTGCTTCTGGAACAGCAGGAGCAGGACCTGAAAACGGAACGCGGCGCGCTCGACGCAAAGCTCGATAAGATCGCGGAGCTCAGAAAGGCCGCCGCGGCGACCGATCATTTCACGGTTGAATCCATCGGCGATGTGGCGATCACCATGACAAACAAGAAAAAACACCGTCGCATGCTCCTCATCATGGGGCTGACCGCTTTGCCGGTCGCGGCGCTGGAATGCGCGGGCATCCTGCTGTGGGTGTTCAAAGGAATCTGGTGGGTATTTGCGTTGTCTGTCGCGATCGCGATCCCGTGGGGGATCCTGATCAGCCGGTATTATTACAGGCATGTCGCATACATCTGCCCGCAGTGCCATCGGGTGTTCCGACCCGCGTTCAGGGAGATGTTCTTTGCGTCGCATACGGCAAAAACGCGCCGGCTGACCTGTCCGGAATGCGGACATAAGGGCTTCTGCGTGGAGACCTGGGGCGGCGATCCCGCATAAAACGCGATTTCTGTGGAAATCGCAAACGATCTGTGGTATAATAAACCGATCCGTCAAAAGAAGGAGGAAACAGATTTGGATGTACTGACGACGAACGGCCTTTCCAAGGTCTACAAAGGCAACTTTGCGGTGAAAGACGTTTCGATGCATATTGAGAAGGGCGACATCTACGGCTTTGTCGGCGAAAACGGTGCGGGAAAGACCACGCTGATCCGTCTGGTGACGGGACTTGCCGCGCCGACGAAGGGCTCATATGCGCTGTACGGCGTGCCGAATACGTCGGGCGAGATTTTCAACGCCCGCAGACGCACCGGCGCGATCGTGGAAACGGCGACGATGAGCCGCAGTATGACGGCGATGGAAAACCTGAAGGTGCAGTGCGGCATCACGGGCGTCGAACGGACGGACGAGGAGCTTGCTGCGCTGATCGGACGCGTGGGACTCGATTACGAATCGATCCGAAAGAAGAAGGCGGGCAAGTTCTCGCTCGGCATGCGGCAGCGGCTCGGTATCGCCATGGTCATGGTCTCCGATCCCGATTTCGTGATCCTCGACGAGCCGATGAACGGGCTGGATCCGCAGGGGTTCATCGAGGTGCGCGAAACGATCCTGAAGCTGAACGCGGAGGGCGTCACGTTTCTGATCTCCAGCCACATCCTTTCGGAGCTGGAAAAGATCTGCACCAAGATCGGCGTGATCTCGCACGGCGTGCTGCTTGAGGAGATCCGGATGGACGACCTGCACCGCAACGCGCGGCGGCGGATCGTGATCGACGCGGAAAACATCGAAGCGGTCGAAGAAGCGCTGAAGGCGGACGGGAGCTTCTCCGAGATCGGACATGAGGAAGGAAAGCTCGCGGTCTTCGGCGACGCGGACCTGAACCGGATCATGCGGATCCTGGTCGAAAAGGATATTCGTGTGCGTTCCGTCAACACGCTGGAGGAAACGATCGAAGACCACTACATTCGTCTTCTCGGAAGGGGGCGGATCGCATGAAACGACTGCTGAAAGCGGACATCTACCGTGTGCTGAAAAGCCGTCTGACGCTGATCGCGCTGATCCTCGTGCTCGCGTTTCCCGTGCTGATCGTGTTCCTGTACGTCGGCATCCGCGCGATGTCGGGACTCAGTTCGGACATGGAAGGCATGGATGTGCTGTTCAACGCCAATTCCATCATCGGCTCCGCTTACTCGCTGACGAACAACATCGGTCTGGTGCTTCCGGCGTTCGCGGGGATCCTCGTGTGCATGGATATCTCGAACGGTACGCTCCGCAACAAGATCATTGCCGGAAACCGCCGCGCGGAGATCTATCTCTCGCACCTGATCGTTTCGATCCTGTTCTCGGTGATCATGATCACGATCTACGCGGCGATGACGGCGGGACTCGCGCTGTTGTTCTTCCCGTTCAACACGGATCCGTCCATGGATCTCGGCAGGGAGATCCTGTACTTTATCGCGACCGGAACGATGTCGTTCGTGTTCATCGCAACGGTTTCCACGCTGCTTGCGATGACGCTCCGGAGCGTTGCGCCGACGATCATCTTTACGATCGTGCTTTCGATCGCGCTGATGGCGATCAACTCCGTGATCCTTTTAATCGATTATCAGCCGTACCGGTACGCGGTCTATCTCATTCCGTCGTTTACGGGGAACTTCTTTAACCTGAACAGCTTCAGTCTGACCGGGCTGATCACGCAGAGCGAGGAAACGTCGCGCGGGCTGATGTTTGCGGAGAGTATGCTCTCCTATCTGTTCTTCGGGATCGTGAACACGGTGCTCGGATTGCTTCTGTTCAAAAAACGCGACATCAACTGAAATCAATACAGCAAAAGCCCTTCGCCGTATCTGCGGCGAAGGGTTTTTTTCGGATTCCGGCCGACTGCGCGAAACGACGAAAAATTCTTTCATCTTTTTTTGAAAAAGTGCTTGACAATTACAATACCTCGCGTTATGATGTATACCATGAAAGGAGGTATGGTATGGACATTCAGTTGAAGCGCGGACTGCTGGACGTTTGCGTGCTGGCGGCGATCCGGAACGAAGATTCCTACGGCTATAAGATCATCAAGGACATGAAGCCGTATCTCGAACTGTCCGAATCGACGCTGTATACCATCCTGAAACGCCTTGAAACGGCGCATATGCTGACGGTGCGGACCGCGGAACACGACGGACGGCTCCGGAAGTATTATCGTATCACCGGCGACGGAGTGAAGCGCATCGAGGATTTCAAGGATGACTGGAAAGAGATCGAAACCATCTACCGATTTGTAACCAAGGAGGAACGGGAGCATGCTTAAGCAGGAGTTTTTGAACGCGCTGCGCGCCGGACTGTCCGGACTGCCGCAGGCGGATATTGAGGAGCGGGCGACTTTCTACGGCGAAATGATCGACGACCGTATGGAAGAAGGCGTTCCGGAGGAGGAAGCGGTCGCGGCGGTCGGTCCGGTCGACGAAATTGTCTCGCAGATCGTGGCGGAGACGCCGCTGACCAGGATCGTAAAGGAGCGCGTCAAGCCGAAAAGACGGCTGAAAGCGGGGGAGATCGTACTGCTGGTGCTGGGTTCGCCCATCTGGCTTTCGCTTCTGATCGCGGCGTTTGCCGTCGTGTTTTCGCTGTATGTCGTGCTGTGGGCGCTGCTTGTTTGCCTGTGGGCGGTTTTCGCGGCATTTGTCGTCTGCGCGCTTGCCTGCGTTGCGGCGGGGATCTCTTTTGCGGTGCAGGGCTACGGTCTTTCGGGGCTCGCGGTGCTTGCGGCGGGACTCGTTCTCGCAGGACTTGCGATCTTCCTGTTCTTTGCGTGTAAGGCGGCAAGCAAGGGCGTCGTGAAGCTCACGGCAAAAATCGCACGCGGCATCAAAAAGTGTTTTATGAAAAAGGAGGAAGCATAATGCGTACGGCAGCAAAGGTTTGGCTTATCATTGCGGCGGTTCTCGTCGTTGGGGGAATGGTTCTGTTCGGCATCGTCATGTCGGCAAAGCAGTGGGATTTTACCGAATTGGGATCCGGCAGCAAAAATCAGATCAATACATACCGGATCGCCGAAACGTTCCGAAGCGTTTCGATGGATACGGATACCGCGGATATCCGCTTCGTCCCGTCCGCCGACGGAACATGTACGGTCGAATGCTGCGTATCGGAGCACGAAAAGCACACCGTCGCCGTTTTGAACGGTACGCTGACGATCCGGCATGCCGATGAAGGAGAATGGTACGAGCACATCGCGATCTTCTCGGAAACGCCGAAGATCACCGTTTATCTGCCGGCGGGAGAATATGATTCGCTTGTGATCAAGGAACACACCGGGGATATCGAGCTGCCGGAGACGTTTTCGTTCCGGACCGTGGATATCACCGCAAGCACGGGCGACGTGAAGACCGGCGCGTCCGCGGAGCGCATTGCAATTCAGACGAGCACGGGCGATATTACCGTCGAAAACGTTAAGGCGGACACGATGGAACTCTCCGCTTCGACGGGCAGAGTGACGGTGCAGTCCGTCGGATGCACGGGCGGGCTTTCGATCTGTGTCAGCACCGGCAAAACGCAGCTTACCGACGTATCGTGCGATTCGCTGACCTCCACGGGCAGTACGGGCGACATCACCCTGAAGAACACGGTCGCCGCGGCAGCGCTTTCGATCGAGCGCAGCACCGGCGACGTGCGGTTCGAGGGCTGCGACGCCGCGATGATCACGGTCAGGACCAGCACGGGCGACGTCACGGGGACGCTGCTTTCCGACAAGGTGTTTCTCACCGGGACCGACACGGGCAGGATCGACGTTCCGAAGACGACGGTCGGCGGCAAATGCGAGATTACAACCGATACCGGGGATATTAAAATCGGGATCGCCGGTTAGTTGCTTCTGAACTTGTTGACGGCGCGGATCTCCGCGCCGTTTTTTTGTGCGGGACCCGCATTTCGTTCTTGTCAAATATTGCGGGTTCTTAGTATAATGAATTGATATATAAACCGTGTTTGTATCAATTAACCGCCAAAGGAGAAACCGCGTATTATGATGAACCGAAAGAGACTGCTTTCCCTGTTCACGGCAGTGCTGATGCTGCTTTCGACGCTGCTTGCGGGACTGACGCCCGCGTTCGCGGAAGGAGAAGAACCTTCCGAACCCGTTTCCGTCTCCGCGGAGGAAAACGGCGACGCGCCCGAAACGACGGAGGAAGAAGCGACTGCAGCGGATGAAACGCCCGCAGAGGAGGACCAGCCCGGGGAAGATCCCGAGCCGATCGATCCGGAAGCGGATACGGACGGCGACGACGTAAAGGATATCGACGAGATCGAGCTGTTCGGCACCGATCCCGAAATTGCGGATACGGACGGCGATGGGCTTTCGGATCATGACGAGCTGTACGATCTCGGCACGAATCCGCTCGATCGGGATACGGACGGCGACGGTGTCACGGACGGCGACGAGAAACATGTATACGGCACCGATCCGAAGAGCAGCGATACGGACGCCGACGGCATTTCCGACGGCGACGAGAAAAACAAATACGGTACCGATCCGCTGAATCCGGATACCGACGGCGACGGCGTTACGGACGGCGACGAACTGATCCTCGGCATGGATCCGAAAAAGGCGGAGGACGTTTCCCGCGTATTCCAGTCGTTCGGGAAGGATCTGCTCGCAGGCGAACTGACGAACGGTGCGGTCATTCCTTCCGTCGAGGGCTATGCGCCGTTCGTGCTGTTCCGCGAGGGCTTCGTAACGCGGTACGGCGTGGATTCCTTTTATAAGAATCCCGCGCTCATCGGAAACGCCGTGCGGATCGGAATGCCGGAGGGCGGCGAACTGACGCTGAACCTGACGGTCGACAGCAAGGCAAAGCAGATCGGCGTCTTCCTGCTGACCGAAAAAGGCGTTGTGCGCCTCGATGCAAAACAGGACGGCAGGACGTTTTCCGTGCCGCTTGCTGAAAACGGCGTTTATTACGCCATGGATCTCGAAAAACTCGCCGGTCTTTTCGGCGCGAAAGGAAGCGAGGGGGGATCGGAGGATACGATCCTTCTGGATGATTTCCGTACCGTCACGCTGGCCGCGCCCCTGACCGAAGGCAGCGACACCGATACCGACGGCGACGGCATCCCCGACTGCGAGGAGGTCGGCGAGCAGTATGAGATCGACCTCGGCGGCGGCATGACCGCGACGGTCTATGCGTTTGATTCCGATCCGACGCTCGTTGACAGCGACTGTGACGGTATTGTTGACTCCCGTGATGCGCTGCCGAGAGACAACGGGTTTACCGGAACGTACCGCAGCGGAAATTTCACCGTGTCCGTTTCCTATACCATGAACTACGGCAATTTCTTCGGAGACAACAAGACCTACAATACAGAGATCGCAGGGTTCTCGGTATGGGCGGCGCAGCTCTGTTATGAAAACGAAGATCATGATGTGACCTATACGCCGAACGAAACGCTTTATGACAACGGCAGCGCGATCTCGAAGGTCTACCGCATCGACCAGCTCATGCGCGCGCACGGCATGGAGAACGTCGTCGACTATAAGCTGAAGGACGGCTGCGCCGAGCTCGATATCGAGGCGTATTCCGACAACAACATCAGCGAGGTCTTTTTCGGACATCACAAGGCGATCTCGGACGGCGAGGAGATCGAGGTTATTTCGGTCTTCGTGCGCGGCACAAACGGCACGGAGGAGGAATGGTGCAGTAACTTCGACGTCGGCGATCTTCATCGCTTCATGGATCAGTATGATTGCGTGGAGGGAAAACGCCCCAGACAGGAGAACGCAGACTGGAACCGCAAGGTGAATCATCGCGGCTTCGACATCTGCGCAACACGCATTTACCGTGCGCTTGCGGCATACATGAACACCTATGTGGATCCCGACGCGATGCCGGTCTTCTGGCTGACCGGTCATTCCCGCGGTGCGGCGATCTCCAACATCGTCAGTTCCACCATCGTGGACGAAGGCAGAAAGGTCTTTGCATATACCTACGCCTGCCCCAATACCACGGCGAACACCGAAGCGTCGGCGGAAAAGTACGACTGCATATTCAACCTCGTCAACCGCGACGACTTCGTTCCGATGCTGCCGATGCCGGAATGGGGCTTCACCCGCTACGGCAGAACGGCGGCAAAATACGCCTGTCTGGTTGACAGGACTGTCCGCAGCAGTACGCTGGGCAGCAGCAGCTATAACTACGCCTCCGACAGCGAGCTGAACAATCTGGTCAACAAATTCGTCCAGATGACAAAGAACAATGCGGGCGGCAACGACGGCTGGCGCGACGTATATGTGTATCATTGCAGGAGAAACAGCGGCTCCACCGTACCGTATCATGCGCATCCCGGCGAGACCGTTGAAGAATACCGTTCGGATTCCTGGATGGATTTCTTCACGGACAGCAACTGGAACGGATATAATGAGCATACCAAAAAGTACAGCTATTGCGTCAAAGACAACAACAATGGCGGACTCTTCGGCATGAACGATTATTCCTGCTGCCAGACGCCGGCCTATGCCATGCAGGTTCTGGCGGTCACGATGGGCAATCTCGGATTCTCCGCCGGCTGGAGCTTTCTGACGTCCTATAAGCTCGCGGACCGCTTCGACTTCGGAAAGACCGGGCTGCTTATTGATGCGATCAACATCATCGATCCGCACTACATGGAAAACTACTATCTCATTCAGACGGCGTCGCTGGGCGCCGATCCGGATGCGGCGTTCACCACGGACAATTCGCTCTATACCGACGGAAGCGGACGTCCCGTGCATATGCACCATTACGAATACCATGCGTTTGACGGGCAGGCGCCGACCTGCACCGAGCCGGGCCGCGGCTATGCCGTCTGCAACTGCGGCGCGACGAATCCCGACTGGTACGACGACTATATCAAGGACGTTATGATCCCCGCGACCGGTCATAACTGGGGTGAACCTTCGTGGAGCTGGACCGGCAGCGATACGGAGGGCTACACGGCGGCGACCGCGACGTTTACCTGCGCGAACGATCCTTCGCATATCGGGACCGCCGAAGCGACCGCCGTCCGCACCGACGGCGGCGATCATCTGACCTATACCGCGACCGTCGTATTTGACGGCGAAACCTATACCGACGTCAAAACCGTCGAGGTCGGCTATTACCTGACCGGCACGATCGCAAACTGGGGCGCGGACGAGACCTACCGGTTCGCCGCGAACCCCGAGGCGGCTGGCGAGTACATGCTGTATGTCGCGGATCTTGCGATCGGCAGCGAGGTCAAGGTCATCCGCGCGTTCAACGGCGAGATCCTCGGCTGGTATCCGGACGGCACGGGCAACAACTACGTCGTCGACTATGCGCATTCGGGCAGGGTGAACGTCTATTTCCGTCCGGCGGGCAACCAATGGAACGATTTCCACGAGGGCGGTTTCTTCTATATCTCCAAGCTGCCGACGGTGACCGTGACGACGGACGGTCACGGCACGGCGGGCATCACGCCGGAAGCCCCCGATGTGACCGCAACGGTTACGCTGACGGCGACGCCGAACAGCGGCTATACATACGATTACACGAAGATCTTCCGCAAGACGGGCCCGGGCGAAAATGACTACATCGCGGATCCGCCGGTCGAACTCGGCAGTCTCGGCTGGGACGATACATACAAGACCTTCACGATGCCGAACTACGATATCCTGGTCAAGGTCTTCTTCAAGCAGCTTCCGATCGAATTCGTGAAGCAGTCTCTGGTGCTGGAGGGCAAGATCGGCGTGCGCTTCTATCTGCGGCTGCCGGCGATCGACGGCGTGACCTATGACCGCGTCGAATTCTCCGTCCGCGAGTACGGCGAAGATGTACCGTTCCCGTCCGTTCCGTATTCGAGCGCGAACCTGAAGGACGGTCTCTACGGCTTCACCTGCTACATCGCCTCGATCGAAATGGCGGATTACATCACGGCGACGCTTTATTACACCGACGGCGAGGGTGAGCATACGATCGTGAAAGAGAATTACTCGACGCTCGAGTATTTCGCGGCGTATGACGCCGCCTATGAGGAGAACCCCGCGCCGTTCACGGGCGCCAACGCGTACGTCGGCGACATGATCGAGGCGACGGCGGATTACGGGCACTATGTGCAGATCGCGCTCGACGAGATCCGCCCCTGGAGCGTGGAAAACGGCGATCACCGGGCGATGACGGCGTGCTATCACGAATACACCGACGACGACGTCAGCGCGGCGAAGACGGCCGTGGAGAACTGCGGGATGCAGGTCGATTATCACGACGCGCAGATCAGAAAGATCACGATCGCGCTCAATATGGAGAGCGAAACGACGCTGAACATCTTCCTGACGCCGACGAAGGGATACGACGGATTTGTTAAAGCAAGCGTGGACAACGGTCCCGAGACGATGCTCGAGCGTCAGACCGACGGCAGATATCAGATCGACATTGCGAACATCAAGGCGCATGAGCTGAGCACGGCGCATACGATCCTGATCACGACGGAAGCGGGGACCATGACGGTCACGCTTTCCGCGCTCGCCCATGTGCGGCAGACGCTGAATGCGAGCGGCAGCACGGCGAGCACGAAAAATATGGCAGTCGCAATCCTGCGCTATTCGCAGTGCGCGGATGCATATTACGCGGCATTGACCGGAGGCAATCAAGGTCATTGACCTTCGCAGCTCAACCGATACCGGTGCGATTTTTTGAATGATCGCACCGGTATTTGCGTAAATATGCAATCTTTGTATAAACTGTGCCGAATATCGTTCGGGTATGTATTCCGGTTACGATAAAAATTCAAGATTCTTTCATTTTTTTCTTGCAAATTGTTCACGTTTGGGTTAAAATTACTGTTGGCAATATATAAACAGTACGGTCCGCACAGGATCGTACCGGATTGTAAAAAAGAAAGAAAGGGGAACAAAGAAAGATGTCCAAAGTGAAAAGACTTCTTTCCGTGCTGGTGGCGGCGCTGATGCTGCTGACATTGCCGATCACGACCGGCATTTCGCGCGCGATCGCCGAAGGCACGACCGAACCGGAAACTCCGTCCGAGGGGTATACTCTCGCTCTGGAGGAGGCAGATCCGTCGACTTTGAATGTAAAGAAGCTCGGCGAAGAAAAGGAAGAAGAGGAGACCGGTATATTCGATCCCGAAGATATCGAGATTGAGGATATGGACCGGATCGTCCGCGTTTCGATCTTCCTGAACGGCAAATCTACCATCGATCAGGGTTACTCCATCAACGGCATTGCGAAAAACAGCAAGGCCACGGAATACCGCAACAAGCTGAAAAAGCAGCAGGCGGAGATGGAGAAGAAGATTGAAAAGGAGGTCGGCCATGACCTGAACGTCAAGTGGAACCTGACGCTTGCGACCAACGCGATCTCCGTCGAGATCCCCTACAGGGATGTCTTCACGATCCGGCGCATGGAAGGCGTCAAGATGGTTGTTCTCGAGACGCAGTACAACCCGCCGGTGGATGCGGAAGCGGATCATCCGAACACCGCGAACACCAGCGAGAACATGGTCGGCGCGCAGGCCGCGTGGGCGCTCGGTTACACCGGCGCAGGCAGCCGCGTTGCGATCATCGACACCGGTCTTGACATCAATCACGAACTGGTCAGCGCAGATTCTTTCCTGCACTCGATCGAGGACCAGAGCGTTCTGATGAAGGCGTCCGACATTCCTTCCGATCTGAACGGCGCGGGCATCTACAAGAACGCAAAGATCCCCTATGCCTACAACTACATTGACGGGAATACCACGAGTCTCGGTCACGAGAACGATTCCCAGACCAACCACGGTTCCCACGTTGCCGGTATCACGGCGGGCAACCTCTATATCAAGCGGAACGGTGAGTATGTTCTTTCCTCGGAAACCGTCGGTGCGGTCGGTATGGCGCCTGACGCGCAGATCCTCGTCATGAAGGTCTTCGGTTCCGGCGGCGGCGCGTACGATTCCGACTATTTTGCGGCAATCGAAGACGCGATCGCAATGGACTGCGACGCGGTCAACCTGTCGCTCGGTTCCGCTGCGCCCGGCTGGACGTACAGCAACGCATATCAGACGATTCTGAACAATCTCGTCGACCGGCTGAACAACGAGGGAACGGTCGTTTCCATCTCCGCGGGCAACTCGTACTCCATCATCGACTTCATGAGCACAAGCATCAGCAGAGTCGGTCTGTATATCGAGGACTGCAATATGCATACGGGCGGCTCTCCGGGCACGTTCGTCAACAGCATCTGCGTCGCGGCGGCGGAAAACACGCTGACGACCGACTACCCGCTGATCTTCAACGGCAGCCAGATCGTCTTCTACGGCGAGACCACCGATTATAGCAACCCCGCGATCAGAACCATCGCCGGAACGTATGACTACGTCTATATTGACGGCATCGGTGAGGCAGAGGAATATGAAGCGGTCAACGGCGCGGTTCCTCTGAACGGCAAGATCGTGATCGTCAACCGCGGCGAGCTCTCCTTCTCTGATAAGGGCAACAACGCGATCGGCTACAATCCGAAGGCGGTCCTCATTGCAAACAACGAGGACGGCATGATCTACATGAACCTGTCCGATTTTACCGGCTCGTTCCCGATGGTCTCGATCACGCTTGCGGACGCGAATCAGATCAAGACGAACAGCGCTTCCGCGACAGCCGGCGGCTATACCTATTACACCGGCAGAGTGGAAGTCAAGAACACGCAGCAGTCCGTCATCATCGACCGTGAAAACGCGACGATCACCGACTTCAGCTCCTGGGGCGTTCCGGGCTCTCTGATCATGAAGCCCGAGATCACCGCGCCGGGCGGCAACATCAACTCCATCTACGGTACGTCGCAGGCCGATTCGGGCAGCGGCACGACCGCGTACGCGCTTTTCAGCGGTACGTCCATGGCGGCGCCGCACATCACCGGTCTTTCGGCGGTCCTTGCGCAGTACCTCAAAGAAAACAAACTTTCCGTTGCGGAAGGTCTCTATAACACAGAGCTGACCGAAAAACTCAGCACCCGCGGGATCATCCAGAGCTTGCTGATGTCCACCGCAACGCCGATGATCAAGAACGGCAGCAGCTTCTACTCCATCCTGCAGCAGGGCGCGGGCCTTGCGGACGTCGGTCTGGCGGTCCAGTCCCCGTCCGTCATCATGATGGATCCCGAGAACTCCTACCTCACCGGCAAGACCGGTGCGGCGGCAGACGGTAAAGTCAAGGTCGAGCTGGGCGACGATCCCGAAAAGAACGGCGTTTATACGTTCAAGTTCGACATCTTCAACATCACCGACAATCCGCTGCCCTATGAGTTTGCAACCTCTCTGTTCATTCAGGCGCCCGTAAACGCGGGGGACGACGGTTTCCACCTGTCGAAGGATACGCTCTTCATGAACGGCTACGTGGAATCGATTGAGCACACGATGGTTGTGGACGGCGCAGCGCCCGTCGGTCCCGACGTCGATCGGGACGACGACTGCGACGAAGACGATGCGCAGATCGTTCTGGACATCGTAAGCGGCAAGCTCGCAGGCAATGCGCTCAGCGCGTATGATCTGAATGCCGCGGATGCGGACAACGACGGAGACATCACCTCCCACGACGCATATGTGATCCTGAACTGGGAAGCGGGCTCGTACGAGCCGGATACCATTCCGCCGCACGGCAAGGGAACGGTCACCGTTACCATCACGCTCGGCGACACCTTCAAGGCAATCATGGATTACTACTATCCGAACGGCACGTTCCTTGAGGGCTTCACCGAGGCGTACAGCGAATACACGGTCAATAACGGCACGGACGTCGTCACCTATGAGAGCGATCACACGATCCCGATCCTCGGCTACTTCGGCAACTGGACCGATGCGTCGATGTTCGACGCGGCGTCCTATATGGACGGGCTCTATCCGACGAACGCCGTTCCGAAGACGTCGTACGCGGGCAACGAGACCAGCGGTCTCAACCCGAACACCAACTTCATGCGCATCACGCAGAGCGGTGTGACGAACAAGTTCTCCGGCAACCCGTACATCGTTGAGGACGAGATGCCGCTGGATCGCTTTGCGATCAGAAGCGATGCGAAGATCGCGGATATCACCTATACGCTCTATCGCGGCGCAGGTACCACCGGCTTTGCGGTCACCAAGACCGACGCGCTGAACGGCAACAACACGGAGATCCTCGGCAGCGCAATCGCCGGCTCCAACGTAAACGGCTTCTGGTACCATGTCAACGGACGGTCGTGGCAGGATACTTCCTCGAAGAAGTATTCCGTCAACAAGACGCCGGGTTCCTACGGTCTCCGCGAAGGCGACACCTTCCGCGCGGGCTTCTATGCGATCCCCGAGTACGTCGCCATGGTCCAGAATGACAGCTACAATGCTTCGAACTCCGGCAACCTCGATCTGGCGGGCTTCAACGCCCTGCTCACCGGGAACAAGCTCGGCAGCGGCGCGTACATCGGTTATGACTTCACGGTCGACGATACCGTTCCGGTCATCTCGAAAGCAAAGACGGACGATCCGAGAAATCCGACCAGCGTGGATGTAACGGTATCCGACAACAGATATCTTGCGTACCTCGCGCTGATGTCGGTCGACGGAACGCAGGTCATCGAGGAGCTCGTTCCGGAACAGACCGAAATGAACCAGGAGATCACGCATACCTTCCGGATCCCCACCGATCTCGGGCTCCCCGCGCTGATGGTCTTTGCAGCGGACTACGCAGGCAACGAGGTTGCGGCGCTGATCACGCTCGGCGAAGGTCCGATCTACATGACCAAGACCGTCTATATGCTGACCAGCAGACTGGAGGCAGGGAAAGACTACTTGATCTGCAACGCCAACAGAGCAGGCAGCGGTTATATTCTGATGTCGCAGGGGCTGCAGTATCTTACCAATTCTGCCGAGGCAACGATCGTAAGGGATGACAACGGAACATACATCGAGGCGGAGGGCGTCGATGAATCCTGCATCTGGACGTCTGCAAGTGGTGTCATACTTCAAAACAAAGCTGACAGCGGTTACTTGGGTTATTATACTTGGGATCAGCCTTGGGTTTCATGGCCTAATCAAAGTGATGGAGATAGCTTCTCTTATAGCAACAATCAGCTTTCGATCTATGGCGGTGCTGCGTATATGGTGTATAGCAGCGGACGCTTTATCATGTCGCGGTCTGCGGGTAATGTTTATCTGTACGCCAAGACCGAGATTCAGATAGAATACGATCCCACACAGCCGTCCGAGGTCGTGCTTTCTCCGACCTCCGTCATGCTGATTCCGTCGATCGGCGTCAGTGAGGCGGATCTTGCAGCGCAGGTCCTGCCGATCACCGCGGAGGACAGAACCATCCGTTGGTCTTCGTCCGATCCGAGCATTGCAACGGTTGACGACAACGGTCACGTCACGGCGGGTGGTGCGCTCGGCGTCGCAACGATCACGGCGGCAAGCAGAATGAATCCGGAGATCTATGCGACCGCAACGGTCAGCGTTGTGGACAGCAACCCGATGAACGAGACGATCTACGGTCAGGTCACGATCAACGGCAATCCGCAATTTGTCTCGATCGACCTGAGCAACATGACCACCACGAAGCTCGCTGACGCGGTCAGCACCCTGACGGGCGGTACCCGCGCGCGCAATTACATCCTCGGCAACGACACGGATGAAGACTTCCTGCGCTATGACGCAGAGACTTTCGCGTACGACAGCGATTATACGTTCGCGATCAATCCGACATATGCGGTGCTGGACGGCGCGAGTATGCCGTCGATCACGATCACCGACAACGGCACGGATTATGTGTTCGACTATCTGCTCGTCGGTGTAACGAAAGACGGTCTGGTCGAGTTCATTGACGAGGAAGGCAACCTGAGATACTTCGACTTCTCCAGCACTGCGAAGTTCCGCGCGATCACATTCGTCGGTCTCGACGAGGATGATGACGGCAATACACTCTTTGTGTACGACGTGCTGGGCGACGACGGCGTTCTCTATCAGATCGCGCCTTACTGCTATGTCGAAGACGGCGAGAAGCATCTGAGCGCATACTACGGCCCGATCGGACCGCTCAACGGAATCGTGCTCGACGCCGAGAATCCTTCGGCGTACTCGCTGACGTTCGGCTACGCGATCGACAGCAGTCTCGGCAACAGTCTGTTCCTTGCGGACAACACGACCAAGTCGATCTACTTCATCGACCTGAGCGATTCGAACGCCGATGAATATGAAGCGACTTATGTCGGTCAGATTAACGGCGCAACGAGCGTTGCGGCACTGTATAACAACAACTTCGACGCAGTGGATACTTTGAGCAGTGTGAACCATGGCGCGCTTCTGAACAGAGCGGGCATGAAGAAACTTGCGCAGACCGCTGTGGAAGTCAGTCTGAAGCCGGTCGAGCGGAAGGAAGCGCTTGAGGAAGAACCGGTCGAAGAACCGGAAGTCACGACCGAAGAACCGGAAGTCACGACCGATGAACCGGTCGTCGAGCCGGAAGAGCCGACCGAGCCGGAAGAGCCGACCGAGCCGGAAGAGCCGGTCGAGCCGGAAGAGCCGACCGAGCCGGAAGAACCGACCGAGCCGGAAGAACCGACCGAGCCGGAGACCGAAGAACCCGAGACCGTGATCGCACACGGCGTAAGCCGCGCGAACATCCTGCGTCAGGTCATCGGCACGGTGAACGAAGGCGCAGTCGAGTTCTCCGAGGACAGGAAAGCGTATAACGGCCTGTTCTCGATCGACTACGATACGGCGGAGCTGCTGATCGATGCGGAGCATCCGATCGAGAAGGGCTCCTGGATGTCCGAGGGCGATCAGCCCGCAGAGCGTCTGTTCGTCTCCTTCAATGTGGACGAGAATACGGAAGACGGCAAGGGCCTCATCTGGGTTGCATACGCCGTGAAGAGCGCAGAGCAGCTTCCCGCGGGCACCGCGATCGTTACGGCGACCTTCAAGTCGAACGCCTGCGAAGCGGGTCTCGGCGTGAACGTCACCACGCTCGAGCGCGACGAGGCGCTTGATCTCAATGAGGAACTCGAAGATCCCATCGTGATCCCGGCGCTCGGCCATCTGTGGGGCGAACCCACCTGGACGTGGACCGGCAGCGACGCCGACGGCTACACCGCGGCGACGGCGCACTTTGTCTGCGAGCGCGACGAAACGCATACCAAAGACATTGATACGACGGTCAGCTGCGAGGAGAATTCCGCGGGCGACAAGCTGGTCTACACCGCGACGGTCACCCTCGACGGCGAGACCTACACCGACACGAAGGAAGTCGAGTTCGGCTTCTATCTGGTCGGCTCCGTCACGAGCTGGCAGCTTGACACCACGAAGCGGTTCGTTAAGAACCTTGACAACAGTGATGAGTACAGACTGGGCATCACCCTTGCTGCAGGCGACGAGTTCAAGGCGGTCTATGCGCAGGGCGGCGTGATCAAGACCTGGTATCCGGCTGGCGATAACAACAATTATGTTGTCGGCGCGAACCAGGCGGGCGACGTAACGGTCTACTTCCGTCCGGACGGTCAGGGCGGCAGCGATTGGCATTACGGCTACCTCTACATCGCTGTGGGCGCTCCGACATATGCGGTCACGATCGCATCCGGGGATAAGGCGTTTGAGTACAACGGAACTGCGCAGACCTGGCATAAGTACATTGTCACGGTTGATGGCGAGACGGTCGAACCGGCGGACGAAACCGGCCTGACGTTCAACCTGAGCGGCGATATCCTTACGATCACGCCGGCGGAAACTGCGACAATCACGCACGTCAATGAAGGCGAGGTCGAGAATGCCTTCACTTATACGATCGGAACCAATGCGAACCTGTATACGGTGGCAGAACCGACGTTCGGAACGCTGACCGTGACGCCGCGTCCGGTTACGATCAACATCACCGGTAACAATACGACGGTGCCGTACACCGGTGCCAGACAGTACATCGAGGGATTCACCTGCGAGAGCACGGATGAAGTGTTCATGAGCGCACATCCCGATACTATCGGTGTACATGTGCCGTACAAACCCAATGAAAGAGCATGGCAGGCTGCTGGTACAGAACCCGGCACGTACTATATGGGTCTCACGCAGGATTACGTGGATGCCGGAAGCCTGGTCCAGATGAACACAAGCGAAAGTGCGCCGCACTTCACGGACGACTTCGCTCCCACGTTCGTGCTGGAGGCAGACGGTTATATCATCATCAATCCCATTCCGTCGTTCGTGAAGCAGTCGCTGGTGCTCGAAGGCAAGATCGGCGTGCGCTTCTATCTGGATCTGCCGGAGATCGACGGCGTGACCTATGAGCGCGTCGAGTTCATCATCAAGCATGGCGACGGCAATTCTGCAGAGATCGTTGAGCTCCCGTCCGTGGCATACTCCGATGCAATCCGTAAGGACGGTCTCTTCGGCTTCACTTGCTACATCACCTCCATCGAGATGGCGGATCGGATCACGGCAACGCTGATCTATACCGACAGCGAGGGTACGCAGGAACTGAAGAAAGAAGACTACACGACGATCGACTACTTCGAAGCATATGACGAAGCGGTAGCCAACGGCGCCGAGCTCCTGCCGGTGGTGAAGGACCTGATCGAAGCGACGGCTGATTTAGGATATTATGTGCAGATCTGCCTCGATGAGATCAGACCGCTGTGGAACGTCCCGGACGATCATTCCGAAATGACGAAGGTCTATCATGAATATGTGGCTGCGGACATCACTACAGGGAAGGATATCACGGCAGATAAGGCGATGAGTGTCGACTTCCAGGGCGCGGATATCAAGAAGATCAACCTCGCACTCAACCTGGAGAGCGCCACGACGCTGAACATCTTCCTGACGAAGAAGGCCGGTTATACGGGAACTGTCAGGGTCGGCATCGACGGCGGCGATCTGACGGAGATCACAGCGGCGTCTGACGGAAGATACGAGATCGATATCGAGAACATCCCCGCGCATGAGTTGAGTCTGAATCATGACATCAGAATCGAAACTGAAAACGGCTACATGATCGTCAAGGTTTCCGCGCTCTCCTATGTGCGTCAGTTGCTTAATTCGAGTGCATCCAATACGAACGCGCTGAACATGGGCACTGCGATCGCATTCTACTCGAGAGCGGCAGACAAGTTCTACGAGGCGCAGACGGGAATCATCGACCGCAATCAGAGATAATTCCCCGAACTACACAACCGATACCGGTACGGTTCCGAACGGAACCGTACCGGTTTCTTTATTACACGACTGCGCGTTGACAGCGGCGGTCCGGCGGGATATAATAAACACACATTGTTTTTCGGAGCGGAATTGTGAAAAGGTTCGGGAAACGTTTCATCGGTCTTTTGCTTTTGATCGGGCTTTCCGGCACGCTTGCGTGCGCGGGCGATCCCGTGCTGCCGTCGGACAGCCCTGTCGCCTCGGAAACGCCGCAGGCAGCGGAGCCGGTCGAGGAGGAGATCGTGATCGGCGCGGAAACGACGTCCGCGACGGAGCTGCCGCCTGCGCCGGAGACGCCCTTCGTTCCAGAGGAGACGTCGGCGCCGTCGCCCGCGGCGACGCCCGTTCCGTCGCCCGCGCTCGTTACGATCGGCGCGGTCGGCGACATCATGATCCCAAGCCAGATCGTGCTGGACGCAAAGACCGACAGCGGCGCGTATGATTTCGGCACGCTGTTCGCGCCGTTTGCGGAGCTGTTTCAGTCGGTGGATCTGATGTGCGGCAACATGGAAACGCCGCTTGCGGGCAAGGAGGAGGGATTCTCCTCCCGAAAGGATACAAAGACGGGCGCATACCTCTTCAACGCGCCGGATTCCGTTCTGGACGCGCTGAAGGCGTCCGGCATGGATCTGCTGACGACCGGGAACAATCATTGCCTGGACTTCGGCGCCGAGGGACTGTACCGCACGGTCGAAACGATCCGCGCTGCGGGCTTCTATCAGACGGGGACGTTCCTGAATGCGGAGGACCGTGAAAAGCCCTGCATCGTCGAGATCAACGGCATCCGCATCGGATTTGTCGCGTCCACAAAGAAGGTCAACACGAATCACTCGAAGAAAGCGGTCGGCGATGAGGAAAAGCAGATCGCGATCGGACTTCTGACGGAGGGCGAGCATCTGTCCGCCGCCGTGATCAAAGATATCGCGCGCGTTCGTGAGGCGGGCGCGGAGTTTGTGATCGTCTTTGCGCACTGGGATTTCGAGAGCGACAATCCGACCGCCGACTCCACCAAGGCGCTTGCGAAGGAACTGTTCATCGCGGGGGCGGACTGCATCATCGGCGCGCATCCGCACCGGATCAAGGGCGCGGAATACATGACCGTGCAGCGCGCGGACGGTCCGTATACGGGGCTTGTGCTGCACTCGCTCGGGAATTTTTCCGTCAACAACCGCTTCGAGCTGATGGTGGGCATGTTTGCCAAGATCACGCTCAGAAAGGACTTTGAAACGGGCAGGGTGACGCTTTTCGACGCAGGCGTGCTGCCGACGTTTACGATCCGCCGCGCGGGAAAATCGCAGCGGTTTACGGTTGTGCCCGCGTATGCCGATCCGTCGCGGATCACGGGGCTCAGATCTCCGCTGACGTCTGCGGAGATCCGTGAGATCGAAAAGGCACGAAAACACGCGTTCAAGCGTCTGGGAAAGGTCGAGGGACTGCGGATCCTGGACGAACCGGAAGCATGAAAGAAAAACGCCTGTGACGAAGGTCACGGGCGTTTTTGTGCTTTTTGCTGCTGCGGCGCGGCAGACGGTTCAGATCGCTTCGATCGCGGCGGTCAGCGCGCGGATGCTTTCACCGAGCGGGAGATCCTTTTCGAGCGGAATATGTACGAACGCAACGCGTACCTGCGTGCCGGAAAACCGGCAGAGAAGCGTGTATAAAAGATCGTTGCACACATATGTTCCCGCAGTATAGGAGAGCTTTGCGGGGATGCCGGCGGCATGGATCGCTTCGGTCATTCTGCGCACCGGCAGCGTGGAGAAAAACGCTGCGGGACCGTCCGGTTCGACCGGCTCGCCCTCGCATTTCCGTCCCGCGTTGTCCGGGATCGCGGCGTCCCGCGCGTTGACGCCGACGGCTTCCGGCGTGACGGCGGTCCGGCCTGCGGCAAGCCCCGCGCAGAGGATCGCGTCCGCGCCGCAGTCCTCCGCGGCTTTCAGCGCGAGTTTCGCCGCGCGTCCGTACTCCACGGGAAGGAGCAGCTTATGAAGCGACCACGCGCCGATGTGCTCCGGCAGCGCCTTCACGGCTTCCCACGAGGGATTCACGGCTTCGGCGCCGAACGGCGCAAAGCCCGTGATCAAAAGCGTTTTCGGTTCCATGGATCGCTTCCGCCTTTCTGTTTTATCTGTCTGTATTCTACCATGCCGCGCGGGTTCCGTCAAACGCCGCGCGGGAATTTATTATATTTTTTCAGGACGTGTCGGAACGGTATACAAACGCAATTTCGTATGTTAAAATGTGGTCGTACAGAGGCGAAAATCGCCTCTCAAAAGAATAACAAACGGAGGATTCGCATTTTTATGACCGCACAGGAAATTATGACGATGATTCGCGAGCAGGATATCAAGATGGTCGATTTCAAGATCGTCGACATCGACGGA
>JAEEGL016652891.1_pt1 | contig 20841 bp, 25 predicted proteins | sample 9134231 | NCBI WGS metagenome assembly JAEEGL01 (sample SAMN16246548, study PRJNA631951) | gut metagenome | biome: gut microbiome; feature: rumen; material: fiber-attached | host: Bos | place: Iran: Karaj | collected 2018-10
ATCGCAGAAGGCACCCTTTATGAATGGAAGAAGAAGCACCCTGAGATAAATGATGCTATAAAAAAAGGAAGTATCCCGGCCGACATAATCGTCGAGAATGCCCTTTTTAAGAGAGCGACCGGTTATAAGACCATCGAGAGGAAGAAGATCAAGCTCCCGGACGGAACCACCAGAGTCGAGGTTATAGAGAAGGAGATCGCCCCGGACACGACGGCCGGCATTTTCTGGCTTGCCAACAGATGCCCGGACAAATGGAAGCGGAAGCAGATCGACGACAGGACCTCCGACGCCATAAGCGACGAAGACAGACAAGCGGTCGAGGATTTCCTGGCCGAAGGAGAGAAGGCCAAGAAGACCAGCCTCGAGGAATATCTCAAAAAGAACAACGGAACGGTCGAGGAGTAAGACATGGCACGACAGCAGGCAAAGAAAAAAAGCGAAAGAGCCGAGGTCCTGCAGATCTTGAGAGAATACCCTTATACTTACGGGCATGCCGTCGGTTTTGACAAGCTCAACCCGATAAACAATGAATGGATTAAGGCGTTTATCTATGGCCACGGAGACGGAGAGGAGGAGCACACGCTCCAGGCACACCGCCAGTCTTACAAGACGACCTCGGTCAGCGTCGCCCTGGCCCTAATAATAATTTTATACCCGAACGAAACAACAAAATTCTTCAGAAAGACGGACGCCGCCGTCAAGGAGATAATGGCCCAAGTATCAAAGATGCTAAAACACAGCACCACCAGGAACCTCGTCCGGAAGATATACGGCCCGAATGTAAACTTGAAGCTGACGGTCGACAACGCCCTGGAAATTTCAACAAACTTAATGAACGATCCGAGAGGAACCAGCCAGCTCTGTGCCGGAGGAATAAAGAGCTCGATTACCGGCCAGCACTACGACAGGATCTTCACGGATGACATCGTGACGATCGAAGACAGAACGAGCCGAGCAGAACGAGAGCTCACAAAAACGAAATATCTGGAGCTAAAAAACATCATAAACGACGGCGGCCGCATTGAGAACACCGGAACCCCCTGGCATAAAGAGGACGCCTTCACATTGATGCCGGAGCCGGAACGATGGCCCTGGAATAAGACGGGGATCATTTCAAAAAGGAAAATCCAGAAACTAAGGGAGGAACTATCTCCCTCCCTATTTGCGGCCAATTACGAGCTGAAGCACATCGCCTCCGAAGATGTAATCTTTACAGATCCGAAGACAGGAGCACCACAGGAGAAGGTCCTCAACGCCCAGGTCGTCCACATCGATGCCGCTTATGGAGGAGAAGACTTCACGGCCCTGACAATAGCCAAGAAGACCGAAGGAAAATATTACATTTACGGCAGGATCTGGCAACGGGCCGTCGATGAAGTACTGCCTGAGATCATACGAGAAAAGAACCGGCTCCTCGGCGGCTGTATATATTGCGAGACGAACGGCGACAAGGGTTACCTGGCAAAGACGATCCGGGAGAAATACAAGGATCAAGGCGTGAAGGTTTCCACATATAACGAGACCACGAACAAATATATAAAAATAGTTACACACTTGAAGGGAGACTGGGCCAACATCGTATTTATAGAAGGAACCGATCCCGAATACATACAGCAGATCCTGGATTATAACGAATTCGTCGAGCACGACGACGCCCCGGACTCGGCCGCTTGCTCTATCCGGATCTTGCATCCAAGGAAGAACGCCGAAGACCAGGTGTCAAGTTTTGCGATTTGATATATAATAAATTTAATAAGCCCGAAAAAGAACAGGAGGGAAAACAATGAAGACATATCAGGACTGGCAGGAAATCGCAACATCGGGAGAGCAGGCCCGGATGGATTTTATCCTCCTGGCTATAAACGAACATAAGACAAGCACCGCTTACAAGGAAGCAATGGCCGGGGAAGACTATTACAACGGAATGAACACAACGATCAAGGCCATCGAAAAGATAATATATAACGCCAAGGGGCAGGCGATGCCGGATTATATATCGGCAAACCACAAAATCGCTACCCGTTTCTTTTTCAGGGACATCACGCAGGCAACCCAGGTCCTCCTCGGCAACGGCGTGACCTGGCAGGCAGACGGAACGGAACCCCTGGGCTCCGATTTTGACAAGAAGATCGCCGAGGTCGCCAGAGGAGCGATGAAGGAAGGCGTCGCCTTCGGTTTTTGGAATTTGGATCATGTAGAGGTCTACAAATTGACAGAATTCGTGCCACTATACGACGAAGAAAACGGAGCACTAATGGCAGGCTTTAGATTTTGGCAGATTTCCAGCGACAAGCCCCTCCGAGTGACAGCCTTTGAGACGGACGGTTATACAGATTATATGTACAAAGACGGAACCGGAAGCGTGCTCAACGAAAAACGGCCTTACATAGAGAAGACGATCAGCTCGCCGGCAGACGGCCTGCAGATATACGACGGGGAGAATTACGAGACATTCCCGATCGTGCCTTGCTTTGCGAACGATACCAAGACCAGCGAGCTCAACCCGATCCGTGCCACGATTGACGCCTATGACCTTATAAATTCCGGTTACGCCAACGACATAGACGATGCAAACCTGATTTATTGGACCATAACGAACGCCGGCGGCATGGATGACATGGACCTCGTGGCTTTTATAAACAAGCTGAAGAAGATCCATGCGGCCCAGACGGACGGAGACCAGCACATCGAGAGCCACTCGGTCGATGTACCTTACCAAGGGAGAGAAGCGATCCTGGACCGCCTCGAAAAACAGCTATACAAGGACGCCATGGCCCTCAATACATACGACATCGCCAACGGAGCCGTGACGGCCACGCAGATCGAGGCCGCATATGAACCGCTGAACCAGAAGCTGGATCTGTTCGAAGGATATATAACAGATTTTATCGACCGCCTCCTGGCCATAGCAGGGATCACGGACGAAGCTCCGACTTATACACGCTCGATCATAGTAAACAAGAACGAAGACATCCAGGGCTTGATTTCAGGGGCCATGTTCCTCGACGAAGATTACATCATGGAGAAAATAATGACCATGTACGGAGACAAGGACCGGGTGCAGGATGTAAGAGACGCCAGAGACACCGCCAGCCTTGCCAGGTTGATGGGAGGAGCCACGCTCGGACAAAACGCAACATCGGGGTTTTAATAAGCTGAGATGACAACCGGAGATGACATAATAAACGGCCAGCTCAAGGATCTCGAAGACCGCCTCGGCCAAATGTACGGCCAGGCGGCAAAAGAGACCAGAGACGAGCTCCATCGACACTTTGCACAATATGCCGCAGAAGACGACAAGAAGCGGCAACAGGTAAAAAGCGGCGATCTTTCCGAAAAGGATTACAAGACCTGGAGACAGAATAATATATATAAGACACAGGCCACATCAGCCAAGCTCGCCGACATTTCCACGAAGCTGACGCATGTCGACGAGCAGGCCATGCAGATGGTCAACGGCCAGCTTCCGAGCATATACGCCACCGGTTACAATTACGAAGGCTACAAGGACTCGATGATGGCCAAGGCGGCCGGGATAGACTACACGCAATTCACGATCGTAAACCAGGACGCCGTCAGGGAGCTGGCAATGAACGATCCCGATCTTATACCGTGGAAGCCGAAGACGGACATCCCGGAGGATCAGCGATGGAACAGAAAGCATGTACAGAACGCCGTCGAACAGGGAATCCTGCAGGGAGACAGCATGGACAAGATCGCCAACCGCCTCCTGCCAGTAGTAAACATGGACAAAAATGCGGCCATAAGGACCGCCAGGACGGCCGTCAACGGCGTGGAGAATAAAGGACATCTTGACGCCACGGAGCGAGTGAAGGAAGCCGGAATCCCGATGATTGAGGTCTGGAGCTGTACGCACGACAGCAGGACCAGAGACAGCCACGCCTTGATGGACGGAGAGGAGAGAGGAGAAAATGGCCTCTTTTCAAACGGTCTGGCATATCCCGGAGATCCGGCAGGAGAACCGGAGGAGGTTTACAATTGCCGATGCCGCCTCAATAGCTTTATAAAAGGAATAGACCACAGCAACGACGATGCCCTCTATCAGCAACTCATGGAAGCCGAGCATTACGAAGACTGGCTCCAGGTAAAAGAGGAGACCGAAGCAAAAGAGGAAGCCTTCACTGGCGTAAAAGAACGGGCCGAGGAGAAAATCGCAACATCGGGACTGGATAAATTCGAAAAATACAGACAGGAAGGAAACTGGGGAGAGGGCTATTATATACCGAAGGACGAAGCAAAAGAAATGGGAATCGACGCCAAAGACATGCTTGTCGTCGATTTTAACAAGCAAAAATATGAAGAAGAAGATTACTCGGTTTTTTGGAGTATGAGCAAACAAGACCGGGATCTCTACAACGAAAAATTTAAAGAACTGACGGAGCAGAAGAACGGGCTCGATTACGAAACCAAAAACAAGATGGCCATGGAAGAGACAATAAAAGAAAGATACTCTGGCATGGTAATGAAGAACAACCCGAACGGAGAAGATGTTTATATAATTTTTGATACCAACAAGCTCGAAGACAGCACAAAGGAACCAGAGCCGGCAGAACCGATCAACATGACTTACGCCGGCCACAAAGACGACGGCATCGATTACAGAAGCGGAAGCAGACTGTCAGATGAAGGAATAGATGCAGTCTCAGACGAACTCGGCGTTTCCAGAGACGAAGCGAAAGATATGGGCAAAGCTATAATTGATTACAGCGGATCTTGGTATGACGATATAAGACGCTGTGCCCAGGGCGATGAGGATTACATCCAATTTAAAGACAAGGTCGACAATATAGAAAAATTCATAAATCGCTCTCCCAAATGGGGAGAAGGCAAAATCTACAGAGGAATCGATGTCGACGAACAAACGGCCAAAGACATCGTCTCAATGGCAAAGAACGGAGAACCGATCACGATGAGAGGAATGAGCTCCTGGTCCAGCGACAAGGAAACAGCAAAAGAATTCAGTGAAAGTGAAGGAAACGGAGCGAGCATAATATTTGTAAACAAGGACGATCATACAGATTACGGAACAAGCATCCGGCATCTTTCAAGATACCAAGATGAAGACGAAATCCTGGTCAGTAAGGACACCCACTTCGAAGCGGACAGTGTAAGAAGGAGAGACGGCTATATTTATATATACGGAAGGATCGAAAAGAATTAAAAGGAGGAAGAAGAACATGGCCGTGGAGATATACACAACAAGGATCGAAAGCCACGCCGATGAAGTAATAAAGGCGATGAACGACCAGCTCCATGCCACGCTTGAAGCAATAGGCCTGGACGCCGCCAGCACGGCGGCAGACAAGGCACCGGTCGACACCGGAAGACTTAAGGCCAGCATCAGCCACCAGGTCGTGGAGACAGAAGGGGCCGTCTATATAGGCACCAATGTCGAGTATGCCATTTATCAGGAGATGGGAACCAGCAGAACGCCCGGAAAGCACTTCTTGCAATTTGGAGCATCAGCCCACGCCGATCAATACAAAGCGATGATCGAAGCGGCCCTCCGGCAGGAATAATTCGCACATATAACACCGCTGTTGCATAAACAACTGCGAATGTTATAATAATAAATAACAGGTCTAATGAAAAAGGCAATTTTCACCGAAGCAAAGGAGACGAAGAACATGGCATCACTGACACGAAAGTTTTTATCAGCCCTCGGATTGGACGACGACAAGGTCGACCAGGTAATCGAAAGACACAACGAAGTCGTGACGGAGATCAAAGAGGAAAGAGACAAACTCAAAAGCGAAGCCGAGAGGCTCCCGGAGATCCAAAAGCAACTGGACGCTTACAAGGAAGCCGAACAGAAGGCAGAAAAAGATCCTTACAAGGTTAAGTATGAAGCGATGAAGGAAGAATTCGAAAACTTCAAGAACGACATCGAGAAGAAGGAGACGGCCAGCAAGAAGGAGAAGGCTTACAGACAGCTCCTGAAGGATTGCGGCGTCAACGAAAAGAGGCTCGATGCGGTAATGAAGGTGACGGACACCAGCAAGCTCGAATTTGACGAAGAAGGAAAGCTCAAGGACGGCGACAAGCTAAAGGAAGCTATCAAGACAGAATGGGCTGACTTTATCCAGACCACCGGAGCCAAAGGAGCGGCCACGGCAACGCCACCGGCCAACAACGGAGGCAAGACGACAATGACCAAGGAACAGATCCGAGCGATCCCGGACGCCGCAACAAGGCAGAAGGCGATGCTCGACAACCCCGGCCTCTTCGGATTGCCCGAAAACTAAAACGCATATAAAGGAGAATTAACCATGGCGGCAGAAGACAGATTAATTACAAAGACACAGATCGCCAAGGTCCGTGAATTGGACTTTGCAACACTTTTCAACGAGAACATCCAGAATTTGATCAAGATGCTCGGCATCACCAGGAAGATCCCCGTTACACCCGGAACAAACCTGAAGGTTTTGAAGGTAACAGGAACCCTCCAGAACGGAAGCGTCGCAGAAGGCGAGATCATCCCCCTCTCCCAGTACCAGACAACCTGGACAACCGTGGGAGAAGCAAACCTCAAGAAGTGGAGAAAAGCCACATCAATCGAAGCGATCATCAAGGGAGGCTTTGACCAGGCCGTGAACGACACGGACGCAAAGCTCATCAAGGACATCCAGAAGGGCATCCGCTCCGATTTCGTAACATTCCTCGGAACAGGTACCGGAGCCGCATCCGGATCAGGCCTCCAGGCGGCACTTGCAGACGCATGGGGCCAGCTCCAGGTCAAGTTTGAAGACGACGACATCGAAGCCGTCTACTTCGTAAACCCCCTCGACATCGCTGACTATTTGAAGAAGGCCCAGATCACAACACAGACCGCATTCGGTTTTAAGTATGTCGAGGATTTCCTCGGCCTGGGTACCGTAATCATCACAGGAGCGATCGAGGCCGGCACATTCTATGCAACAGCAAAGCAGAACATCGTGCTTTACTATGTAGATGCCAACAGCTCGAACGGCCTGGGTGAGGCTTTCGATTTCACGACAGATCCCGAAACAGGACTCATCGGAATTCACGAGGAAAGCAATTACACAAGGCTCCAGAGCGAGACCATCGCCATCGCAGGTGTTGACCTCTTCGCAGAACAGCTCGACGGAGTAATCGTCGGAGAAATCGAGGCCGCAAACCCCTGACGGGCCTGACGGTAAAAGCCGAAGCCGATCAGGCCAGCCTTTATGATGTCCCCGTAAGCTCAATGCAGGACGATGACGTCGTATTCGGCAACAGGAAAGTAACAGGAACCCTCAAGTTCCTGAGTGGAAGCAACGCAATCACCGATGTCTGGGGTGAAGGATATTTCCTCTGCTTCACGATGGCGGACAATACATGGACAGGCCTCTCAAGCGTAAAGGTCGGTCTTAAGCCGACAGCAGGAAGCGGCCTGGCTGAGATCATAAGCGATCCCGACAAGAACGGCATCGCCAAGATCACAGACAAGGATCTGCAGAAGTTCATCGTCAAGCAGACGGCGACAGACGGCAGGAAGAAGACTCAGAGCTGGGATCTTTCCGGCTTGACACTTGAACCCCCGGCCGAAGGATAAAAGAGGACACCGAGATGGAGAAGACGCTGACCGAGATCTGTGCATATTTGAACAACTACTTCATGAGACGGAAGTGGTGCGGCCGCTTTGAGATTTCAGGAGGAACCCTGATCCTGCCGGCCACGACACCGGACCGCCAGCTGAAGGAAGGTCAATATTTCCGCATTCAGGGAAGCGACCTCAACGATGGCGTCTACAAGTATCCGGAAACGCACCTCAAAGATGAAATCTTCGATGGCACTATAACGGCGATGGCCGTCCCAGAGACGGTCATCGACCTCGCCGGAGACATAGCGAGCTGGCTGGAGCTGTACGGAGGAACCGACAGCCAGGCCCTCTCGCCGTTTGCCTCCGAGAGCTTCGGAAATTACTCTTATTCCAAGGGAGCAATCACCGGAGGAGGAGCAACAGGGAACCCGAACAGCTGGCAGGCCGTATTTGCACCAAGGCTGGCACCATACAGGAAACTGAGGAACATCGAATGAGCTTAGTCGACAACGCAATGGAAGACGCCCAGATCTACGACAAGGTCACAGAACCGGACGGGAGAGGCGGCGTGTCTACAACCTACAAGCCAGGGGCCGAAATTAAAGTGGCCTTTTCATTCGACACCTCAACAGAAGCCAGAGTGGCCGAGAAGGCAGGGACCTCCGACCGATACACGCTGACGACAAGGAAGGCCGTCAATCTTCAATATCACGACATCGTGAAAAGGAAAAGAGACAATAAAACTTTCAGGATCACCAGCGACGGAGACGACAACTTCACACCAGCAACCTCAAGCCTCGACATGAGGAAAGTCGAAGCAGAAGAATGGGAGATCCCGGCCAATGGATAAACAACAGGCATATTACAATCTCTGGTCAAGATTTGGGCTCCCGGCATACGATGAACAAAGCGTGCCGGACGGGGCCACATTCCCTTATATTACTTACCAGGTAATGACCGACAGCATTGACCGCCCCGTTTTTCCAACGGCCTCCATTTGGTACCGAGACACCAGCTGGGAGAGGATAGACCTCAAGCTCCGGGAGATAACAGACACCATCGAAGACCTCCTGCCCATAGAGCTGGCCGGAGGAGAATACATGCACATAACGAAGGGAACGCCGTGGGCTCAAAGAATGGCCGACACGGACAGAACGGTCAAGCGGTATGCCCTGAATTTGAGCATTGAGTTTTTGAGCAAATACTGACAAAAGGAGAAAAGGCAAAATGAAAAGATTTACTCAGGTTAAATACGATGCCTTCAAAGAGATCCAGGTCGAGACCGGCGTGATTATGCGAGATTTCAACCCGGCCAACCCGGTAATTGACCGCCATAACATAATCTGCGTGACAAGCGGCGGCATCACGATCACGGCAAAGCCGACATTCAAGGATTACTTCGAAGATGTCGACAATGTACCGAACAACACGAAGGAAGGCAAGCAGGTCGAGAGCTGGGAGACATCCATGGCATTTACAGCCCTGGACACCTCAGCCGAGAGCATCAAGATGGAGCTCGGCGTGGCTGATATAGACGCCCAGGACGACACCAGGATCACGCCCAGGAGAGACATCGCCCTTACAGACTTTATGAACAGCATCTGGTGGGTTGGAGACAGAGCCGACGGCGGCTTTATAGCATGCCAGCTCTTGAACGCCCTGTCCACGGACGGCTTCACCCTTAAGACAACAAAGAACGGCAAAGGAACAACCAGCGTCACGATCACCGGCCACTCCAGCCTGGAAGCCGTCGACACGGTACCGATGAATTTTTATGTTGTAGAGGGAGACAGCACGGCAACAAGCCTCACGCTTGACAAGGCCAGCCTGACCGTTGAAGCAGGCAACACGGCAACGATCACAGCGACAAAGACAGGCACCTCGGCCAGCATTTCATGGCAGAGCCTCGACACCTCCGTCGCAACAGTATCGGACGCCGGCGTGGTAACAGCGGTCGCCGCCGGAAGCACGGTTATAATTGCCTCGCTTGTAGAGGACGATGAGACTTACATGCAGACCTGTGCCGTGACCGTAACAGGCGGCGAGGGCTAAAGAACAAAAACAAATAAAAGGAACTTCCAGGAGGAAACGAAGCATGAAACTGAAAGAGATCAAAGGCGTCGAAGCATTCAAAACGATGGGAGCCGTGACGGCGGCCCTTCGTGAAATGTTTACTGACAGTAAACTCCAGAAAATAGCCACAGAACAGAAAACCGGCTGGATTTTGGATTTTTTCACAGTAAGCCTGGAGGAGAAGGCAGACCTCTGGATGCGGCTCTTTTTGATTTTGAATCCCGGAACCACAGAAGACGAAGTGACGATGGGAGCCGTGCTTAAATTTGCGGCAGAATTCAGGAACGATCCGGAGCTCATGTCCCTTTTTTTCTCGCAAGGCGGCCAGATTGTAGAGAACTATTCTGGCTCGCTTACGGAGAATACAACGGAGATCGAGAAGACATAACTCTTTTTATTTGCTATTTGTTAGCCAAGGCAAAAGAACGACAGCGAGCAGAGGCATGCGAGATGTATGTCACTGACTCGCTGTTTTTTATACAGCACCTCCTGGGAGGAGGAGAAAACGATCCGGACCGCCAGCTGTTCAATACTAAATATCGGGAGATCATAGAGGAAAACGACAATCCGAGGCCAGAAGAAACAGCAGACGAAATCCGGGAGCGAATGATCCGAAAATCGCAACAGATGACAGGAGACAACAAATGAATGTATTCGAAATTTTCGCAAAAATAGGCCTGGATCAAACCGATTACGAAAAGGGCCTCGCCGACGCCGAGAGCAAGGGCTCGAAGTTTGGAGCCGGCCTCAAGGCAGGAGCAGGAGTGGCGGCAGGAGCGATCGCCGCAACAGCCGCCGCAACCATAGCAGGAGGAAAGGCCTTTGTGGCCGGCGTTTCCAATTTGGCCGCCTACGGTAATGAAATCGATAAGAACAGCCAGAAACTGAACATGAGCCGTGAGAGCTACCAGGAATGGAGCTTTATCATGGAGCACGCCGGAACCAGCATCGAAGGCATGAAGATGAGCATGAAGACGCTCGCCAACGCCGCCGAGACAGGGAAGGACAGCTTCGAACGCCTGGGCATAAGCCAGGAACAAATCGCATCAATGAGCCAGGAGGAACTCTTTGGAGCGACGATCTCGGCCCTGCAGAATGTAGAGAGCGAGACGGAGAGGACATATCTCGCCGGCCAGCTCCTGGGCCGAGGAGCCACCGAGCTCGGTCCTCTTTTGAACATGAGTGCAGAAGAACTGGAGAACATGAGACAGCAGGCCCATGACTTAGGAGGAGTTTTATCTGACGAAACAATCAAGGACGCCGCCCAGTTTGAAGACAGCCTGCAGAACATGCAGGTCAGCTTTGACGGCATGAAGAATTCCATGCTCGCAAACTTTCTGCCGGCATTCAGCCAGACGATGGACGGCCTCGCTTCTATTTTTTCAGGCTCGGATGTAGAGGGAGGACTCGCTCAGGTCGGGGAAGGAGTAAAGAACCTCGCAGACCAGCTCGTCAGCAAGGCCCCGGAATTCCTGGCAATAGGCGGCAAGATCCTAAACGCCCTTTTGACTTCGATCACCACGAATCTGCCGGTTTTGCTAAACGCCGCCGTCCCCGTAATAATGGAGCTGACAAACGGCCTGATCTCAGCCGCCCCGGCCATAATACAGGCGGCCGTTTCTTTAATTGGAACAATAGGCCAGGCCCTGGGAGATCCGGGCAATTTGGAGAACCTCCTGAGCTCGGCCGTCGAAATAGTATTAACTATTTCCAATGCGGTAAGCGAGAACGCCGAGACGGTAATCCCGGCAATAGTAGAAATCATAATGCAGATGATGACAGCCCTCACGGATGAGAGCGTCTTAATGCCGCTCCTGCAGGCCGGGCTTTCAGTAATAACCGCCGTGGTAAATGGCATTTTGAAGGCCATCCCGGTCTTGGTAAAAAATCTGCCGGCCATAATAGATAATATAGTAAGTTTTCTGGTCAACAGCACGCCGCTGATCATACAGGCGGCAATCCAGTTAATCGGAGGAATAATATCAGCGATCCCGGAGATTTGCATCGAGCTCGGAAAGAGCCTGCCTCAGATAATAGACACGATCGTAAAAAGCCTTTTACAGGGAACGGGCCAGATTGTATCGGTCGGCGTCCAGCTAATACAGGGACTCTGGAAAGGCATTAGTGACATGGCCGGCTGGATCGGCGATAAAATAAAAGGCTTTGGTCAGGGAGTACTTAACGGCCTAAAGACATTTTTTGGAATTGCCAGCCCTTCAAAGGTATTCAGAGACGAAGTCGGCAAATTCCTGGCGATGGGCCTCGGGGAAGGTTTCGATGAGGAGCTCCCCGAAGTATTAAAGGGAATGCAGAAGGAAGCAGGAGAAGCCGCAGAAGGAATCGCATCATCGATGACCGCACCCTTTGACGATTTGAGCATAAAAGGGGCCAGCTTTGACGGCTATACAACAAATGCAACAACGGGAAGCCAGGCAGGAGGAAGCAACGCCTCCCTTTTGGAGACCGTGGGTGCGTATATAGACGCCAGGCTGGAAAAACTGGATCTCACGGCCAACATTTACATCGCCGGCCGCAAAATAGAGAGCCAGATCGTCACGGCATCGGCACACAATAACATGATTTCGGGAGGAAGATGACATGTCGCTGGCCAGCACATACCCAACAATAATAAACGGCGTCACTTACGCACCATTCGCTCAATGGGCCGTTACATATAACGATGTAAAAACGATACACGAAACAGAAGCCGGAACTCAAGAAGATGTTATAATAAACACAGGGAGACGAAGCATCGCCGTGGCAACGACATGCCTGCAGGCAACAGCGACGACGCTGGCGAACCTGGAGGATCTCGACAACTTCACGGTCAAATTTTACGACATAAAAACAAACGCATACAAGGAAAGCACGATGCGAGTGACACCGGGAAGCATGTCCGTTAGCCGAAGAAAAGGATCGGCCAAGACAGCAAGCGGCGTCTGGGATGTAACATTCACGCTGGAGGAATACGCCTGATGTACCAACACGCAAGCCCCGAATATTTAATCCAAATGTATAACAAGGCCACCAGAAGACGGCTCACCGGTACCATCGGAGGAGTCGCCTTCACAGGGGCCGATGTAATAAGGGGATCATTCGAGGCAACAAACCGCTGTGCAGAACAAAGCGAGATGAAGATCGGCGGCGTTTATATAGGCCAGCTGAACATGACATTCACGCCCTCTTTTTTGACGAAGATCGCCCGGAGGAACTACATCGGCCAGGAGATAATCGCATATATAGGATTGAAGGTCGGAAACGCCTGGGAGGATATACCACTCGGCGTTTATACCGTAACATCGGCCGATGTAAGCAAGGAAGGCGTGGCTGTTGAGGCATACGACCACATGAAGAAGCTGGACAAGGCCTGGCCTTATTCCACGACATACGGGAAGATCTACGACCTCCTCTCGCTAATAGCTAACGACTGCGGCGTGGGGCTGGGCATTTCCAGATCAACCACGGAGAGGATGCCGAACGGAACGGAGGAGCTTTATCTTTCAGAAGAAAACGACATTGAAACATATAGGGATCTCCTCTATTGGACGGCCCAGACGGCCGGCGGCTTTGCCACGATGGACCGAGACGGAAACCTGACGCTCCGACACTTCGGAATGAGCACGACTGAGATGGACGAAACGGAGAGAGACATCGATGCCGTCTTCTCGGACTACATAACGAAATGGACCGGCCTGTCAATAGAGGACATCAAGGAAGGCGAAACGGAATATTATAACATAATACCGGATGACGGACTGACGATGAACCTCGGGAAGAACCCCCTCCTTCAGACCTTGGCAGACGAAGGAACGCAGGAGGCCATCGCTTACCTCGAAACACAGATCACCAACACGGAAAACCAGATCCTCGGCGTTGAAGACGAAATCGCAACAATCGAAGACGACCTGGCCGAAGTAGAGGCCGAGCTCAGGGAGCACCCGGACGATCCGGAGCTCCTCGCCGAGAAAGCACGCCTGGAGACGGCCAAGCACATCAAAGAAGACGAAGAACGAATGCTCGAAGACCAAAAACAGGCATACGAAAAGGAACTCGACGACTTGAGGCACGGCCTGATCGACCGCTCAAAGGTTTTCAGGGAGAAGGCCTGCAGGAAGATCCTCGCCGAAATCGCAACAATACAATATATGCCCTTCGCAATAAACTCGGCCAGAGATCCGATCTTTGACCTGGGCGATTTGATATATTTCACCGGCGGCCTTTCAGGAGAGGCAACGGGATGCATCATGGGCTGGGCCTATAATATAGATAATTTCGCATTCTACGGTTACGGAGACAACCCGGCCCTGACAGACAGCAGGAGCAAGACGGACAAAAGCGTCACCGGGCTGAGCAAGAAGGACAAAGACAAGGCAAATCTGACGGATTTTGTTTATTTCACGAACGCCGCCCCGATATCTATCCCGGAAGGCCACGAAGTAGAGATCGGGCTCCTGAAATTCGGTCTGGAGAAAGACGCCGACGCCGAGACCTGGATCGAGCTGAAGCTCGAGAGCACGAAGAACGCCAGCAGGAAGGCAGGCATCCGTCTGCATTACTACCTGGACGGCCAGGAGGTCGAAGGCTATCACCCGGAGGAAGAATGGCTGGATCTATACACCCCGATCACCATCACGGAGAGAGGGACCACGCTCGTCATTAATACGACAGGCCAGAACAGCCAGAACAGCCAGAGCGAACCGGAACAGATCCAGGCAGGAGAGACAGCAGACATCCACACGATCAATTATCAATATCACCTTACAAACCTCCCGGCCACGACATACCACACCTGGAGGGTTACGGCAGAAGGAACGGCAGGCCTGCAGGAAATCGCAACAGGAGACGCCCACATCGTCGTCTGGGCTCAAGGCCTGCAGGGAGAAGGCAAATTTATCGGCCTGCTCGAAGCAGAAGACCAGATCCCGTTCTTGGATTTTGACACCCTCGAAATCTGGGGAGAGCTACAAGACGAAGTAATCCTGAGCACATCGGGAGGAGAATCGGAAACGATCACAACAGAAGACGATGACGACTTAACAACGGAAGACGATGACGACTTAACAACAGAATAAAGGAGAAACGGCATGGGCAAGAAAAAGATTAGTCAATTAACAGCGGCCTCGACATTGACAGGGGAGGAGGCACTCCCCTGCGTCCAGAGCGGAAGCACAAAGAAGGCAACGGCAAAGAACATCGCCAAATCGGGTTACAAGGAATTGACCGGAACCCTGACGGCAGGAAGCACAAGCCTCGTCTTCCAGGACGCCTCGATCACAGCGGCTTCGTGGATAGACGGAGCCTCCTCGGTCTACGGAGTAAATCCGACAGCGGCAGTTGCGGCGGCAGGAAGCCTGACGCTTACCTTCGAAGCACAACAGACCAACATCGATGTGAAAGTGAGGATCTCTTAAAATGGCATATTTTAGATGGACGGGAGGAAACGGCGGCACACCCCCGACGCCTGTGCAAGAGGCATATTTATACAATAATGACCTTGTATATTTTAACACCGGCCACAAGCACACGCCGAACACAAAAATCCGAATGAAAGCTCTGTTTAACTGGGTTAATAACTACATGCAGGCATGGGGAGCCAGAAGTGACAATTTTAGAAATAATGCCTTCGGTTTTTTTCCGAGCTTTGCCGGGCCAAGGCCGTGCATTTATAGAACAAATGAGGAGAAGGAAGGAAGCAATTACTCAGCGGCCAGCTCCGACACGACAACGATGTTTTATATGGAGCCGGTCGTTTTAGAATGCGAAGGCCAGGCGGCCTCTTGGTATGCCGAGAGCGACAGCACGAATGTCCACAGCATAACGGCGACAACCGGAACCGTCAACTCCGGAATCGCACCAATCGCAATCTGGGGCTGTAACGCCGCAAACATAGCAGACGCCTGGTGGCCAGTAGATGGAGCAATAATGAAATTATACTGGTTTGAGATCTACGAAAACGACACGCTCGAACATAGATTTGTGCCGGCATATAACAACGGCCAGTATTGCCTTTATGACGAAGTCGATCAGGCATACATCTATGAAGCGGCCGGGAACTATACCAGGCTCAGAGGCTCCAGCAATATCCCGACGACATAACGGAGGAAAATGCAACATGAAGATCAAAGGAAAAGCAACGCTTATATTAAAAAACGCCGCAACCGGGAAGATTGAGAAGATCATAAGCCAGGAGAACACGATCACCCAGGCCCTGCAGAAGATAATCAACAGCAACATCGCCGGGTGCCTTGACTACAACAAGATCCTGCCCATCAAAGATGAGCTGTTAGGCGGCGTTTGCCTTTTCAACGGAACCCTGGATGCATCAAAGATCTTTTTACCGAAGCAGGAGGACGCCACGCTGACAGCCCACGCCGGTCAACATACTTACGCATCGGCCAGTGCAGATCCTAAGAGAGGGAACCCGAACACAGCGGTCAGCGGCCCCGTTGAAAACGGCTGGCTTTTTGCATACGAATGGGGCCAGACACAAGGCGTCGGCAGAATAACACACATCGCCCTGACTCATTCCGACACCGGCGACTATTGGAATGAGAGCACGCCGAACAGCATGGCAGGCCACGGATCACCGAGCGATGCTGACTATGAAAAGGGCTTCACACCAGTCGAGAGAACCGACAGCAAGGTCATCACCCCGGAAGATTTTTATTACGAATTTGAAGGCGTGGAATTTCCAAGAATACACGACCAGGAGAGAATCCCGGTCGGTTTCTACGGAGACAAAAACCATGTATTAACAATAAGCCAGGAGACCGCCTCGATTGTAAAGATCCACATCTCGAAATTCACCGGAACCGGCATGTGGATCTGGAACAGCCTGGGAGAAGTAAAGGACGAAAGAACGATCAATGTCTCGGTTTCAAGCGGCTATAATTACATCGTTTATGACCAGGAGGAAAAAGAGCTCTATCTGTTCAACGCCAGCTCGCAAGATGGCCAATTCTCCGAGACTTTGACAGGAAAGAAGGTCGACCTCGAGACAGGAACAGCGACCACCTGGACCGTTGACTGCTCGGCGGCTATTTCCGGACACGGGGAATTTAAAAACTGGGACGGCCAGACTATAACTGACACATATGGCGTTTATTGCCGGGGAGTAGATAACCAGAACTGCCACCGCCAGCTCCAGGTTATAGACGGGTGCATTTTTGTGCCTATTTATTGGTACCATGACCGCTTCGTTCACGGGCCGACTAATTGCTCTATAAAGATAAACCTCGCCAGCACCGGAAGCCAGGAGATCATCGAGGACTTCTATCAATGGGAGGGAGGAGGCTATATAAAAGGCCAGACACAGATCCACCTCGGGAACGGCAGATTTATGAACCCCCAATGCATGGCCTGGAAAGACAGCAACGGAGATTACAAGGCCCAGGCGATACTTTATGACGACGCCAGCTCCGGTCTTTTTCCGTCATATTTCCTTTTTAGCAGGGCCTTCTGTGCAGAACAGCCGGAGGAGAACCCCGTCCAGTTTTTCACATATGTCGACGGAAATGCAACATCGGGAAGGGGAACCGTGCTCAATAAGCTATATCAGGCCACGGTTTGTGCCCTGGAGGAACCGGTCACCAAGACAGGAAGCCAGACCATGACGCTCCTTTATACCATAACCCAGACCGTGGAAGACGAAGAACAGGAAGAAGAAACGCCCGAAACATAAAAAAAGAGTATAATAAAAGAGACAGGAGGAATCGAACCATGAAAAATGCAACCTATGACAAGATCAAGAAGGTCGCCCTTTTAATACTACCGGCAACGACACTCGTGGCCGCTTTGGTAGATATATGGGGCATTCCATATGGCCAGCAGATCGTGGCCACATTAGCGGCCCTCGATACCTTCACAGGAGCGGCCGTGGCAATATTGGCGGCAAATTACAAAAAGAGCCAGGAGAAGAAGCCGGAGGAATAAGAACATGCCCGATCCGGAATATTACGACAGCCTCGAATTAAACGGAGTAGAGAAAGAGATCCACGACACCGGAGCCAGGAACCAGCTCGCTGATCTTCCTAACAAGATGGACAAAGCGAATCCGACCGGCACCGGGGCCTTTTCTTTGAATAGAGCGGCCGGCACGACCGTGGGAGACTACTCCTCGGCAACAGGAAACGCATGTGAAGCAAGCGGCCAGGGATCACACGCCGAAGGCATAACCACCGTGGCCAGCAACTACACGGCCCATGCAGAAGGAAAGGACTCCATCGCAAGCGGCCCTTATAGTCACAGTGAAGGCGTGCAGGGAGAAGCCAGCGGCGACGGATCTCACAACGAAGGAAACGGATGCGTGGCCTCCGGACACTACTCGCATGCCGAAGGAGCCGTCACGGTCGCCAGCGGATCAACAGCACACGCCGAAGGGACCGGCACCGTGGCCGCAGGCCTGGCACAACACGCCGGAGGCGTCTGGAATAAGATCGACAACAATGATACTTACGCCGAGATCATAGGAAACGGCCAGGGAGAGAACGACAGGAGCGACGCCAGGACGCTGGACTGGAACGGCAACGAACGCCTCGCAGGCGGCCTGACGATCAACGCCGGAACCGCATCAGAGACAGACATCGGGACGGCTCTCTCAGGGAAGGCAGACGCCTCGGCCCTGGCGACAGTCGCAACATCGGGAGCATATAGCGACCTGACAGGCCAACCAACAATCCCGACGGACACCAACCGAGAAATCAAGGCAGACGGAACCACGCTCCTGGCAGATGATAATCACAATATATTAAACATATGTGCCGGAACAGGTATATCTTTGATGTCAACATCGGGATCACAGCAGTCGAGCATCGAGATTAATAACGAATACATTTATCCCAGAAACTGGAACCAAAAGGACGACTTCGCAGACAAGATGGGCCTCGCCTCCAGCGGAACCTGGAGCAAAATGGCCTCTTTCCATGTAGCGGCAGGAATCTGGCTCGTTTCCGTGGCTTTGCAATACCCATCGAACGCAACAGGAATCCGTGGGATTGGTATATATGCAGGAACAAGCACAAGCCCAACAGATGTCTCTGGCGTAAAATATCAGCAGACGGTCAATGCCGTAAACGGAGCCGCAACAAATATCGTTTTGACGATCCCTCTCCAGGTCGCAACAGAAAGGGACATATTAATCATGGGCAGGCAGACAAGCGGAAGCTCGATGGATGACATCAAGATCAGAGCAAGCTGGCTCCGTCTAATGCCTAATTCATAACAAAAGGAGGAAACGCAACAATGGACTGGTGGACACCCATCCCCTGGATAATTTCAGGTCTATCGCTAATTTTAGCATTTACTATTTTTTTAAGAGGCAAGGACCGAGACGAAAGGAACGACACGAAAGGAGACGAACTGGAGAAAGCAGAAATGCGAGAACAGCTCGTCAAGGTAAACCTGAAGCTCGACCAGATCTGTGCCACGACGAACGACATCAAGACCGATATAAAAGCGATGAACCAAGAACTCCAGGAACACAGCAAATCCATCGCCGTTTTACAGCGTGACCTTGAAACAGCCTTTATCCGGATCGACGAACTCCGGGAAATAATAAAAAAATAAAGGAGAAACGAACATGAGCAAAGAAAAGAACATCGAGAAGGTGAAGAAAGCGGCCGAAACCGAGGTCGGTTATCACGAAAAAAACAGCAAGAAGGATCTCGACAGCAAGACAAAGAACGCCGGCAACAAGAATTACACGAAATACGCCGAGTGGTTCGACACCAAGGCTCAAGATTTCTACAACACGAAGAAGAACCCGACAACAGGCGGCTGGTGTGACGTTTTCGTGGATTGGCTCTTCTGTCAGGTTTTCGGGGAGAAGACCGCCAGAGAGATGCTTTATCAGCCCAAAAAGAGCCTGGGAGCCGGGTGCAAGTATTCAGCCGGCTATTACAGATCCAACAAAGCATGGCACGCCGAAGGCCAGGTCGGGGACCAGATCTTTTATGGCACCAAGGGAGCCGAGACTCACACCGGCTGGGTTGCAGGAGTAACGGAGAAATCATACATCACGATCGAAGGCAACGCCGACAACGAAGTGAAGAAGAAGACCGTCAGCAAGACCAGCAAGAAGATCGCAGGCTTCGGTCGCCCTAACTGGGCCGCCGCCGACAAGACGGAGGAGAAGCCGAAGGAAGACAAGCCCAAGGAAACGCCCACAACAGCCCCTGTGACGGCTCCGAAGCCTTCCAACGGGAAAACAATCAAGGCCAGCCAGAAAGCCTCCCAGACGGCCAGCAAATACGCCAGGGAATACACCGTCACAGCAGAGCACGGATTAAATATCAGAGACAAGGCCGGGAAAGACGATGCACACAAGGTCCTGGCCGTGGCCAAATACGGAAGCAAGGTCACATGCGGCGGCTCGTATAATACCGTTTCAGGAGAGACCTGGCTCCTCGTAAAATACGAGAAGGCCGGAACCACATACGAGGGTTACTGTTGCAACAAATATCTGAGATGATATAATAAAGAAGGATCTCCCCCTGATCCACACAAATTCAAGATCCATGTGTGCGGCCGCCATTCCATAATGGCGGCCTTTCCTATATAATAGGGATGAGGCCGAAAATTTCACACAAGAAAAGAGGTAAAAGCCTCGAAAGCTAAGTTTAACACCCGGACGCCCCTGGCCTCGGGTGTCTTTTTTGCGTTCACAAAATGTTATCAATTTTCGAAACAAAATGTTCATAATATAACCCTCCTATTTATTTACATTTCGTAAAATATGAGTATAATTAAACTATAAGAAGGAACACGAAGGAGGAAACGAAGATGACAAAATACATTGCACGCTTCACGGATGGCCACGAAATAACAGCCACCAGCCAGGAATTCAGAAACCGGTTAGATTTTTATAATTGGATCTGCAAGAACAGAATGGGAAAGATCCATGGCGAGCTTATAGCAATAGAATGCCGCCCGATGCTTTAAGAGAAGGAGGACACGGAGATGACAGAGCAGAAAAACTTTAGAGGCAAGGAATGGACAAGATCCGGGAACCACTACTGGCTGGCAGGAACCTCAATCCGGATCATCCAATGGAACAGCGGCAAGGACGCCAACTTCATGGTTGAAGCAGGCTTTAGAACTTCCAACAAGATATACAAATCCTTTTCGAAGGGACCAGAGGCCAGGACAGCGGCGATCGAATACGCCCTCTCGATAAAAGACAAATACACCGAAGACAGCATCTGCAA
>JAEEGL013587921.1_pt1 | contig 20840 bp, 16 predicted proteins | sample 9134231 | NCBI WGS metagenome assembly JAEEGL01 (sample SAMN16246548, study PRJNA631951) | gut metagenome | biome: gut microbiome; feature: rumen; material: fiber-attached | host: Bos | place: Iran: Karaj | collected 2018-10
AAGAAGCTTGTTTGAGATGATTTAAAGATTTTTAACTGCCGCTTTGCGAGCATAGTCTGAGTTTTTAATTATATTTGCAAGTCTAAAAAGAAATGACTGACGTCATATTATCAAGTTTTATCAGTCTGTTTGCCCTATTCGGCAAGGTAGAGCAGGTGGACGAGGAACGGGCAAAGAAAATGCTCGTCAATTACTTGCGTCATCATTTCGGCATCCGTAATACAGACCTTTATGTAGACCTTTACAGCGACATGCGCATGGCCTACGAGATGACTGAAGATCTGGATACCATTGATACTGTCACAGCCATCTGTTCCAATCTGCAGACAGACATCCGCAATACGGAGAAAGCCCTGCTATTGCTACGTCTCTTGGAGTTCTGCGCAGATGACGATGGTTTTACGGACATCATGTTCCGTACAATGGCCGAGCAGTTCAACATCCCTGACTCGCAGTACAACAACTTCATGGACTTTGTGAACAACAAAGCCTCGGAACATGTCATGCTGCACGAGTTGGAAGGCTTTGATGGAAAACTGAAAACCTTGCTCGACCCCATCACGGGGCTGTTGCTGTTTACCTATATAGGCAACGATACCGTCATGCTCAACGATGTTCCCGTACTGTCGGGAGCCTATCAGGTATGGATTCAGAGTAGCGTCCTGAAAGGCAAGAGCGGCAAGCCTGTCTACTATTCGTCCATCATCAGCAAATACGAGCATACCGATAACGAGGTGCAAGCCGTTGAGTTCTGCGGACGCGACATCAATTTCCGCTTCCCCAACAGCGATAATGGCATGCACGACCTGAGCTTCACACTCCATAATGGTGAATTGCTGGCCATCATGGGTGGTTCAGGTACGGGTAAAACCACCCTACTCTCGCTACTCAACGGTAGCCTGAGGCCCCAGGAAGGCAGCATTACCATCAATGGTCACGACATCAGCGAGCCTAAGGCCAAGGACCTGATAGGTTTCGTACCTCAGGATGACCTGCTGATAGAGGAACTGACGGTCTATCAGAACCTGTGGTTTACAGCCAAGTTGTGCTTCGAAGGCATGCCTGACGAGGATATTGACCGTCGTGTCATGAAGACGCTGAAGGACTTAGGTCTGGATGCTGCCAAAGACCTCAAAGTAGGTTCAGCCATCAACAAATACATCTCAGGTGGTCAGCGCAAACGTCTGAACATCGCGTTGGAGCTGATTCGTGAACCAGCCGTGTTGTTCCTTGACGAACCTACGTCTGGTCTGTCCTCTGCAGATACCGAAAAGGTTATCAACCTGCTGAAGGAACAGACATTGAAAGGTAAACTGATTGTGGTCAACATCCACCAGCCATCCAGCGATGTCTACAAGCTCTTCGACCGTCTGTGGTTGCTGGACAAGGGCGGTTATCCTGTATTTGACGGCAACCCCATCGATGCCATCACCTATTTCAAAGAGGCTGCCAACTATGCCGATGCAGAAACCAGCGCCTGTCCCATGTGTGGCAACGTGAATCCTGAGATTGTGCTGAATATCATCGACGAGAAAGCCCTTAACAGCAATGGCGAGGTGTCTGACGAGCGTAAGATGACGCCACAGGACTGGCATGAACTTTACCTAAAGGGCAGAGAAGAACTAGCTAAGCCCGTTGTGAGCAGCATTCCTCCATCTGACCAGAAGAAGCCCGGCGTGCTGAAGCAGTTTGCTATCTTCCTGCATCGTAACATCAAGACAAAGATTACTAACGTACAGTATATCCTGATAACCCTTCTGGAGGCTCCGCTGCTGGCTGCCGTCTGTGCTTTCCTGACCCGCTATGCCCCACCTGAAGGCTATTCGGTCATGGACAACAAGAATCTGGTAAGCTATTTCTTCATGGCAGTCATCGTGGCTACGTTTACGGGTATGAGCGGTAGTGCTGAGGAGATTATCAAGGATCGGGCCCTACTGAAACGCGAGAGTTTCCTGCACTTGTCTTATAGCAGCTATATCTGGTCGAAGATTGTCTATATGGCTGGTGTCTCACTTATTCAGACCCTGCTGTTCATCGTTGTCGGCAATACCATTATGGGACTTCACGGATTGTTCCTGACTTGGTGGCTTGTCCTGTTTATAACGGCCTTCCTGGCCAATCTGACAGGACTACTGCTATCCCAATGTCTGAACTCCGTCGTAGCCATCTATATCAGTATACCCATGCTGCTTATTCCACAGATCCTGTTGTGCGGACTGGTGGTCAGCTTCTCAGACTTGACACCCAAGAGTACAACGGGTAATGTGCCCATCATTGGCGACCTCATCCCCTCGCGCTGGTCATATGAGGCATTAGCCGTCTCTTCATATTCCGATAATGAGTATGAGCGCCAGTTCTTTGACATCGATAAAGAGAAGTACGAAACGCAATACTACAACATGGGCTTGCTTTATGAGCTTCAGTCACAACTGGAGACGATGAAGGACGAGCAGGAACGTCAGAAGGAGGCAAAAGTTGACCACATGGAGGTGATTCGTACCAACCTGCCTCTGCTGACAGAATTCTGCAGCATGAAACCCTATCAGGGCGATGAGTCTTACCAGTCGCTCAAACAGTATATGGATGAAGCTGAAGCGCTGTTAGCAAAGCGCGGCAACCAACTTACTTTGAAAGCTGATGCAATAACATCAGACTTTATCCGCAAGAATAGTAAGGAAGACTTCTTACAACTGAAACGCGACAATTACAACACTAAGTTAGAAGACTGTGTGATAGGTGCTGACCAGAAACACATACTGGATGTGATTGACAATCATATCGTGCCTCGCATGTACTTAATTTATCTGACACCCCAAAGCAAGATAGGTCGGGCACCCTTCTACAGCAGCGAGAAGGTTCTCGGTTCATGGCATATCAAGACCCTGTGGTTCAATATGGGCGTATTGCTGCTAATGTGTATTGTGATGGTCATCCTATTGACAAAGAATATTATCATTAACATTATTAATAACACAAATTTAAAAACAAAATGAAGAAATTATCATTTTTGGCTATTGCCTTTGCAGCCATTGCATTTGCTGCATGTGGTAACAAGACTGCTCAGCCAGCAGAAGAGACTGACAGCGTAAAGAGTTTTGAACAGCAGCAGATTGAAGCCAGCATCAAGATGCACATGGACAGCATTGCTGCCGACCTGGGTAAACTGAAGACCCTGCCTTTCCTGAACGAGGGTAAGGACGGTATCACTCTGACAAAGCAAGAGAAGCAGGTTAAGCCCGACTATCTGCTGCCTGCCAGCGTTGCCGACGAGGCTACCACTCTCACAGAGAAGTATCGCATCCTGAGCGCTCTGAGCGTTGACAAGAAGATTGCCTCCCTCTACGAGATGCCTACCGAGGATTATGAGAAGGCCATTACCAAGTTGGCTTCTGATATCAACGATCCTTCTTTCAAGGCTATCGAGGATGCCGGCACCATTTTCGAGACAACCACGACTCTGTATGACGAGATGGAGAAGAACGCTCGCATCAACTACTTCTGGCAGCTGGCTGCTGCTGCACTTGTTGAGCAATTGTATGTTATCAACCAGAACTCAGACAAGTTCCTCAGCAATTTCAACGACGAGGCTGCTGCAGACGTTACCTTCCGTATCGTTCTGATTCTGGATGCCGTCAACCGCCTAGCCCAGTACGATCCAGACATTGAGCCAGTAGCTCAGGCCATTGCTCCGCTCGACGCTCTCAATGCTACAACTGTTGCTGAGATGAAAGAACAGTTGGCAAAGACGAAGGATCAGATCAATGCTGCCCGCAAGGCTCTTGTGAAGTAATTTTATAACCATATTGAGAGTTTAGGGCGCAATCCCTAACTCTCAATTCTTAATAATAGACTGACTATGATTTTCGATATCAAAGAAGAAAACGGCGGCATGACTGCCATTGTTAGCGGGCGCTTGGATACACCAGCAGCAGTAAAGGCTCAGAAAGAAATCACCCCTCTGCTGGAGAATGCCGACAAAGAGATTACCCTCGATTGCTCACCCCTTGAGTATATCAGTAGTTCGGGATTGCGTCTGTTCTTGACCATCCGCAAGGAGACTGCAGCTAAGGGTGGCAAAGTCATTATCACCAATATCAATGAAGAAATCCGTAAGGTCTTCACGATGACAGGCTTCTTCAACCTGTTTGATATCCGATAGACCGATGGTGGAGCACGAAATGCCAAACAGGCCCAAGGTGGCTATTGTTGATGCCAACACGTTAGCAGTATTAGGATTGAAACAAATGCTGCAAAACGTGATGCCCATTATGAATATAGACACCTTTGGAAGTTTTAGCGAACTGGAAGCAAATCATCCAGAACAGTACGCTCATTATTTCGTGGCCATGGACATCGTGCTTACCCACCGTCCTTTTTTCCTAGAACGACAGCGTAAGACCATTGTGCTTACCTTGTCGTTGAGTGATATGTCGCAGCTCCGCGACTTTCATTCACTTTGCATCAACCAAGCAGAATCCCAACTGGTTCGTCAGCTACTCATGCTACAACAGCATGCCCATCAAGGCGGACGCAACCTACCACCCATTCCACCTATTCTACAACAGAAAATACTGACGGATCGCGAGATAGAGGTTATGTCGCTGATTGTCCAAGGACTGATTAACAAAGAGATTGCCGACCGTCTTAACATCGGTTTATCCACAGTTATTACCCATCGCAAAAACATCATGGACAAGTTAGGTATGAAGAGCGTGTCAGCCCTAACCATCTATGCCGTCATGCATGGCTATGTGGATATCAATAAGATATAAAGCTACGTTAGAACGTTCTGATGACAAAACGAGGAGGTGAGAGTCTTTATTATATATAATAAGGACAAAGAAAATGAGAAAAATCATTGTGACAGTGGCACCCGTTTGCCACGTTGGCAAGGAGATTCCTGCCGAGTGTAAGAATCCGTTGACACCAGAGGAAATTGCGGAGGATACCATCAACTGTTATAAGGCTGGAGCCTGCGAAGTTCATCTGCATACCCGCGACCTGCAGGGCAATCCGACATTCGAGTTGGATGTATTCCGTCAAACCATCGGACTGATTCGCAAGGAAACGGACATGATTGTACAGGGCTCAACGGGCGGTCTGTCGACATTGACATTGGCTGAGCGCTGTGTATCGCTGGATGTTCCTGAGGTAGAAGTCGCTTCCCTGAATATGGGTAGTGTAAACTTTGGAGAAACGGTATATATTAATACCATGCCAGACCTGCGCTATTGGGCCAAGCGTCTAGACGAGACTAACACCGTGCCGGAGATGGAGCTCTTCGACCTGAGCCATGTGGAATGTGCCACGAGGTTGGCCGACGAGGGTGTCATTCATCGTCCTCTGCACTATAATTTCTGCGTAGGTCCCGGCAATTCCAGCAATCTCTCAGCCACGGGTCGCAATCTCGCCATGCTCTGTTCGCTCATGGAGCCAGGCTGTTCATGGGGTGTCACCCACGACAGCATGAAGGATTTTTCTATCCTTGCTTGTGCGATAGGTATGGGAGCCTCTGCTGTCCGTGTCGGTTTTGAGGACAGTTTCTACTATGCACCTGGTAAGCGTGCCCACACCAATGCTGAGTTAGTGGAAAAACTGGTAGCCCTGATTCGAATGATGGGTTGTGAGCCTGCTACGCCTGATGAGGCAAGGGCAATGCAACACATTTCTAAATGAGGAATGAGAAATGAGGAATGAGAAATGGAAGATGGTCGTTCTCGACGACGACCCCACGGGTATCCAAACAGTTCATGGCTGTCTGCTCGTAACGCAATGGGACGAACAAAGCATACGCCTTGGATTCGAAGACGAGGAATCATTCTTTTATATTCTAACCAATACCCGCGCCATGACGCGTGAGGAGGCTGCACATGTTACACGTGAGGCCATGGAGATGGTTGTAAAAGTCAACAAAGACTATGGCTATCGCCTCATCATCGTTAGCCGTAGCGACAGCTGTCTACGTGGGCATTTCCCCTTGGAGACTGACGTGATGCGTGCCGTGCTCACTGAACACAGAGAAACGGTGCACCACAAAACAACTTTCTGTCCGGCTTTTATTGAGGCTGGGCGCATCACCATTGATGGCATACATTATATGAAGGATGGCGAACGTCTGATTCCAATCAGCGAAACAGAGTTTGCCCACGACAACGTGTTTGCCTATCACACCAGCGTGCTCCGTGATTATATCGCGGAAAAAGGTGCCAATCCTGATGACTACGACATCATAAATGCGCAGGGCTATGATGAACTTTATGCCTATGCAGAAAAATTGCTCTGTGACGAAACTGCAGGAAGCAACATTGTTATTCGTTCCTCTTCGTCGTTGCCAAAGGCTATCGCAGGCATTCCCGACATTCCACTACTTGATCGCAGCATCATCAAACAAGAAGGCGTTGGTTGCTTCGTAGTAGGCAGTCACGTCAAGAAGACCACCGCCCAGCTTGATTGTCTGCTACAGGCAGAAGGCACTTGTGCCATAGAGGTCGATGTACAACGGATCTTGGATGACGCTGATGCCTTGATGCTGGAGACGCTTGATACTATCCAGCAAGTCGTTGATAACCATTTGACGCCAGTCATCTACACCTCGCGTCAGGAGATTCGTCTTGACAATGCGAACCTGCGTCAACATTTAGGGCAACAGGTCAGCGACTTTCTTGTGGATATTGTCCGTCGGCTGCCCTATACCCCATCCTACCTTGTTGGCAAAGGAGGCATTACCTCTCACGACATCCTAACGAAGGGGTTGTGCATACGGTCTGCACGCGTCCTGGGACAGATCATCAATAGCGTGCCCTGCGTGATGGGTCCCCAATTCCCCTACATTATTTTCCCAGGTAATGTGGGCAACGATACATCGCTAAAAGAAGTTTATTTGAAGTTAAGATAAAAAAAAGACAATTTTTGTTGGAAGATACGCAGAAAATCACTATATTTGCAGTCGGAAGCAATAACCAAATTAAAACTAGATGCTTATGAAACAGATTGTACTTTCCATGATGGCTCTTGCAATGACATGCACAGCCACAGCACAAAAAAGAGTTAAAAGCCTCTACACAGAGACACAGACATTAAAGGTAGAGCAGGTTCAGAACACAGATATGCCTGTTCAAGTTACCCGCTATCTCTTTGCAGGTTACAACACCCTGTGCCTGCCTATGACTCTCAACGCCGAACAGTTAGCAGCAACAGCCGAGGACATTCGCGTAGAGCGTCTGGCAGCTATCCGCCAGGAAGGCGCCACTCTGCAACTGCTCTTTGTAGACTGCACCAACGAGGGTATCGAGGCTGGTGTACCCTACCTCATCTTCTCGCCTACCAAGCAGTATCTGAGAGCCAAGAATACGGAGTCTAACGGCATCGACACTGACATCAAGACCATTCGCATGGATGATGGTAAAGGCAATCATGTATCGTTCTCCAGTAGTTGGGACAAGCGTCAGAAGAACGGACTCTATGGCATTCCTGCCAAGCAGGACAAAGAGATTCTGGACGCCGTACTGGTTCGCACTACCGAAGAGTTGGCATTTCTGCCCACCCGCTGCGGTTTCAGTTGGGAACAGCAGGCTGCCACAGCCGAGAATTTGGAAATTATCCACACCAACAATGCTGCCATTGCTGGCATCAAGGACGTAAAGCGCGAGACGACAGCTACCGGCAGCCGCTATTACGATCTGAACGGACGCAGTCTGAATGCACCGACACAGAAGGGCGTTTACATCCACGGGGGCAAACAGGTTGTCGTAAAGTAAGAATTAAAAAAGTCTGATGAAAATAGACATGAAACAATGGGTGGCCGACATCATCCGACAACGGAAGGTGGCGGCCATTCCTGTGATGACCCATCCAGGTATCGAACAGAACGGGCATACTGTCAGACAAGCCATCAGTGACGGCCAGATACACTATGAGGCTGTGATGACGCTAACCAGGCAGTATCCCTGTGCAGCGGCCTGTACCATTATGGACCTAACTACCGAAGCAGAAGCATTTGGAGCAGAGATCGCCTTTAGCGACATAGCCGTACCTGCTGTCGTGGGACGTCTATTACCTAACGTCGAGAGTATCAATAAGCTACAGATTCCCTCGCTGTCGGCCGGTCGCATACCACAATACTTAAAGGCTAATCTATTGGCAGCCCGCCATATCAATGACCGCCCGTTGTTTGCAGGTTGTATCGGTCCCTTCTCGTTAGCAGGCCGTCTCTACGACATGTCAGATATCATGGTGCTCATCTATGAAAATCCCGATGCCGCCCATACACTATTAGCAAAATGTACGCAATTTATTGAAAAATACTGCGAGGCGCTAAAGTTGACAGGAGCCAATGGTGTCGTAATGGCAGAGCCTGCTGCCGGATTGATGTCAAACGAAGACTGCAAGACGTTCTCGTCCGCTTATGTCAAATATATCGTTAATAAGGTACAAGACGACAACTTCATCGTGGTTCTCCATAACTGCGGCAATCAGGGACATTGTACAGAGGCAATGGCCGAAACCGGTGCTGCAGCCTACCACTTCGGCAACAAATGTCTGATGGAAGATGTCATCAGGGATGTACCGTCAACAGCTCTTGCTATGGGGAATCTTGACCCTGTTTCACTTTTCAAGGACGGCACTCCTGAACAAATGCGCGAGGCGACGCTCGACCTATTGGAGAAGATGCGTCCCTATCCCAACTTCGTGCTCAGTAGCGGATGTGATACACCACCTCAGACTCCCATCGAAAACATCAATGCGTTCTTCAAAGCGCTTGAAGATTGGAATGACTGAAAAGACACTGACATACGAAGAACTGAATATCACCCTTGAGGATGTCTACGAGGCAATGGGGTATCGTGACACTGTGCCTGACGAGATGACGCGACAGGAAACGCAAGCCATCATTGACGATGTACGTCGGTGGCTACGTCCGCGATTCTGCTTTCTGGTACTTCGCGAATTACCAGCCTTTGACATCGGACGGATTATCCAAAGACAGCTCAAGGGCTCTGAGGCCTATACCTTATTTATTTGTACCTGCGGCGTTGAATACGAGACCTACCAGCAACGACTTAAAGAGTCGGGCGATATGGTGCACGTGTTCATTGCCGATTCGCTGGGTTCCGTGATTGCCGAAAAGACAGCAGACCAAATGGAATGTCACTTACAGGAAAGCATCGATAAATTAGGTTGGCACCACACTAACCGTTTCTCTCCTGGTTATTGCGGTTGGCACGTTTCCCAACAGCAACAGCTTTTTACACTTTTCGAAGGACACACCTGCGGCGTGCGTCTTACCGACTCGTCGCTTATGGTGCCCATCAAATCTGTTAGCGGTATCATCGGTATAGGCAAAGAAGTCCGCAAGCACGAATACACTTGCGGACTCTGTAACTTTGAGAAATGCTATAAGCGCAGACGCTGCTAACTTTCCGCTTCTATGATTGGCTTTTCAGGGTTAATGAAAGCGAAGATCATAGCACTTATGACTAGCATTGCAGCTATCATGTAAAGGGGCAGATTATAGTTGCCTGACTGCTGCACCAATTCACCAAACAGGATACCACAACAGAATCCACCGATATTCCCTGCCGTATTCATAGCGCCACTCAGCGTTCCAGCATGTTTTTTACCCAAGTCAATGCATAGTGCCCAAGCTGACGGTAACATCAAATCAAAGATGCCAAAGCACAGCGACAGGAATACGAAAACCGCCATCTTACCAGGTATGAAAGCAGCCAAGAACATACAAACGGCCGAGACTGCCAACGACGAAGAGCCCAGTGCCTTACGTCCTAATTTGACACCATACTTCTGCGTCAATTTATCGGTTAGATGACCGCCCGCAATATTACCTATCATACTCATGATGAATGGTACAGCAACGGCATAAGTCAACTCAGATTTCTCGAAACCGCGTCCCAATTCCATATAAGTTGGGAACCATGAGAAAAAGAACCACGACCCAAAAGCATAAAAGAAATACATGCCGCAAATAAACCAAAACTGCCTATTAAACAATAGCATACGCCATCTTATTCCAGAGCTACTTGATTCATCTGAAGATTGAGAAGCACTTGATTCTGTTTGGTCGCGATAATACCAATACCACACAAAAGCCCAGATGACGCCTAATGCTCCCAAAAGATAAAAAGCGGCACGCCATCCCACCCAAATCATGACTGGTATGACAACGAACGGCGTCAGAGCTCCACCCATACGCGAGGCTGCCCAGACATAACCTTGGGCCTTGCCAACCTCGCCTTTCTCAAACCAACGGCTGATGACACCAGTGCTACAAGGCGACGACCCTGCTTCGCCCATTCCAAACAGGAAACGGATTACGATGAGTGTGGCCAGACTACCTGCCAAACCCGTGAAGGCCGTAAATGCCGACCACCACAGCACTATCATCGTCAGAATCTTCCTGTGACCAAAGGTGTCACCCAATGCTCCGACAGGAATCTGAAGCAGGCCATAACTCAGAATAAAAGCACTCTGTACATAGCCCCACTCTGATGGCGATAGTCCCAAGTCATGCATGATCGACGACCCGGCCACGCTGATATTGATTCTATCCAAAAACGTCACCATGCCCAGTATGACGAGCATGGTCAAGATTACGTTTTTACGCTTCATCGTTTCTAAAAGCACTATAGTCCTAAGAACTTCTTCAAGCCTTTAACGCCCAATACCGGACTCGACAGCACGGGCTTACCCGTTAGTTCAGAGAGTCGCTTTTCCATACGAGCCATAGACCCCTGAGCCAGCACAAACACATCAACCTGACTGGCAATGCGTTCTGCAGCCTCAGCTATCAGACGGTCGTGTGTCTCACCGTCGCCACTTTGTCCAGCAGCAAAGGCTCCGTCGGCAAGTCCTTCCAACAGTGTCACTTCTCTACCCGCCTTCTTAGCCTCGTTCTTCAACAGACGACACGTTGGATCAAGCGTTGTGGGTAGCGTCGAAATAACACCGATACGGTCATAATGTGCAACAGCCTCAGCGGCCATCGGCTGATCGATACGGAACACAGGTATTCGGGCATAAGTGTTACCATAATCAGCTACATCGCCTACACTTGAACACGTATTGAACACGACGTCAGCACCCGCATCAGCAGCAGCATTATAATATGCCAGAAGTCGACGTTTTACAGCTGGTGTCACTTCGTTGTTGGCAATCACCTCTTTAATTAACGATGAGTCTGCAATGTGGTTTACGTTCACCTCAGGCAGCAACTCTGCAAAAAGCTTGGTCAACGGCTCTACCAGAGCCATAGCCGTGTGTACACAGATAACGTTCTTCATTAGTTTTTTGTTTTTTGAATGTTTTAGTCGTTTATTTTTGCAAAAGTACAAAAAAAAACGTACCTTTGCAAAAAATATATGAAATAATTATGGATATAACTGAAAGATTTTTAAATTTCATCAAATTTGATACACAATCGGCTGAGGATAGCCAGACGGTGCCTAGTACGAGTAAACAACTGATTTTTGCCGAATACCTGAAGAAGGAACTGGAGCGTGAGGGGCTGGATGATGTGGAAATGGATGACAAGGGTTACATTTACGCAACGCTGAAGGCTAACACGAAGGAAAAGGTTCCCACCATTGGCTTTATATCACACTACGACACGAGTCCCGACTGTAGCGGTGCCGATATCAAACCGCAGATTGTACGCAACTACGACGGCTCAGACATTCTGCTGTCGGAGGGCATCGTATCGAGCCCGAAGAAATTCCCCGAATTATTGCAACACGTCGGCGAAGACCTCATCGTGACGGACGGCACGACGCTGTTGGGTGCTGACGACAAGGCTGGTATTGCCGAGATTGTGCAGGCAATGGTTTACCTGCAGCAACATAAGGAAATCAAGCACGGTAAGATCCGCGTGGCGTTCAATCCCGACGAGGAAATCGGCATGGGCGCCCACCACTTCGATGTCGAGAAGTTCGGCTGCGAGTGGGCGTATACGATGGATGGTGGTGATGTCGGCGAGTTGGAGTTCGAGAACTTCAATGCTGCTTCGGCCAAGATTACCATCAAAGGTGTCAGCGTTCATCCGGGCTACGCGAAGGGCAAGATGATCAATGCCAACGCCTTGGCAGCTGAGTTCGCCAAGATGTTGCCTGAGGACGAGACGCCCGAAACCACCGAGGGCTATCAGGGCTTCTACCATCTACTGGGCATCACGTCGAACATCGAGCAGGCCAAACTGTCATACATCATTCGCGATCATGACCGCGAAGAGTTCGAAGACCGTAAGCGCTTCATCGTGCGCTGTGCCGAACAAATGAACGAGAAGTATGGCGAAGGAACGGTGGAAGCCGTTGTCAGCGACCAGTACTATAATATGAAGGAGAAGATAGAACCTGACGCCATGCACGTCATAGATGTTGTGTTGAAAGCCATGCAGGAAGTTGGCGTCGGTCCGAAGGTCCGTCCCATTCGCGGTGGCACGGATGGAGCCCAGCTGTCGTTCAAAGGCCTGCCCTGCCCCAACATCTTTGCGGGCGGCATCAACTTCCACGGTCCCTACGAGTTTGTGCCTATCCAGTCGATGGAGAAAGCCACGCAAGTGATTGTCAAGATTTGTGAGCTAGTAGGAGAATACAATGGCTGAACTACCTGCAATGATTAGCGACCTTGCCCTGATACTCGTATCGGCGGGCATTGTCACTTTGATTTTCAAGCAACTGAAACAGCCGTTAGTATTGGGCTATATCGTGGCCGGTTTCCTCGTATCGCCTCATATGCCTTATACCGCGAGTGTTGCTGATACTGAGAACATTCAATTATGGGCAGACATCGGTGTGATGTTCCTGCTGTTCTCACTGGGTCTGGACTTTTCATTCAAGAAGATTCTGAAAATGGGAGCCTCGCCTATTATTTCGACAATAACCATCATTTTCTCGATGTCGATGTTAGGCGTCTGCATCGGTCATGCTTTCGCCTGGTCGAAAATGGACTGCATCTTCCTGGGCGGCATGCTGGCCATGAGCTCCACCACGATTATTTACAAGGCCTTCGACGACCTCGGACTACGGCAACAGCAGTTTGCCGGACTGGTCATGTCGGTGCTTATTTTGGAGGATATTCTGGCCATTGTGATGATGGTGATGCTGAGTGCCATTGCCTCGGGCAATAATCCCGACGGCGGCCAGATGTTAGGATCTATTATGAAGATAGGCTTCTTCCTGATATTGTGGCTGGTGGTAGGCATCTTTGCCATTCCCCTTTTCCTACGTTCCGTCCGTAAGCTCATCAATGCCGAGGTGCTGCTTATCGTGTCGTTAGGCTTGTGCTGTGCAATGGCGGTCTTTTCCACCAAGGTTGGGTTCTCGTCGGCCTTTGGTGCCTTCATCATGGGTAGCGTCTTGGCAGAAACGGTAGAAGCCGAAAAGATAGAAAAGCTGGTAGAACCCGTAAAAAACCTATTTGGTGCCATCTTCTTCGTATCGGTAGGTATGTTGGTCGATCCGGAAATTCTGATTAGCTACGCATTCCCCATCATCGCACTCGTGTTCACCATCCTCATCGGACAGGCCGTGTTCGGTTCGTTCGCGTTCATGCTGGCTGGTGAGAGTCTGAAGTCGGCAATGCGTTGTGGCTTTTCAATGGCGCAGATTGGTGAGTTCTCGTTCATCATCGCCTCGCTGGGTCTGTCGTTAGGCGTCATCAGCGATTTCCTTTATCCGGTGGTGGTGGCCGTATCCGTTATCACAACTTTCCTCACACCTTATATGATACGGCTTGCCACACCGGCTTATAACGTGATAGAGCCCAAACTGCCGTCGAAACTCATCAGCCTGCTGAACCAGCTCTCGATGAGTCATCCGAACTCGCAGAAGGAGAGTCTGTGGAAGCGTCTGTTGACACAGATGACAATGAACACCCTTGTTTATAGCATTCTGTCGTCGGCAACCATCGCCTTGATGTTCACCTTCTTCCTGCCGTTTATGCGCACGTTATTGCCCGGCTGGCAATTACACTGGTATGCTAACGCCATTACGGGTGTGGTGACCGTGTTGTTCATCTCACCGTTCCTGCGGGCTATGGTGATGAAGAAGAACCACTCGGAGGAATGGAAAGCCTTGTGGGCCGAAAGCAACCGCAACCGTCTGCCCTTGCTGTTCACCATTCTGGTACGTGCCACCATTGCCGTCAGCTTCATCTTCTACATCTGCCATTATCTGAGCCATTTCAGCAATGCCATCATCATTACGCTGGGCATTGTGGCCATCGCACTGATAATTGTCTCGCGTTCTGTGAAGCGTCGCAGCATCGTGTTGGAGCGTCTGTTTGTCAACAATCTGCGCAGTCGCGACATCGAGGCACAGATACGCGGCAAGAAGCGTCCGCTCTATGAGGGTCGCCTGTTGGATCGCGACATCCATATTTCTGAATTCGAGGTACCAGCCAATTCCCTGTGGATGGGCTGTACGCTGAAAGACTTGAATCTTGGCAAGAAGTTTGGCGTACACATCAGTAGCATCCTACGAGGCGGTTTCCGCATGAACATTCCCGATGGCGATTATGTGCTCTACCCTTGCGACCGTTTGCAGGTCATCGGTAGTGACGACCAATTGGCAAAGTTTAGTCATGCGTTGGAGTCAGATATCATTTCGGACGACATGAAACTGGAAAACCGCGAGATGAAACTCAGCCAGATTATCATCAGCGCATCAAGTCCCTTCGTAGGCAAGACCCTTGAAGAGAGTGGCATCCGCAGCATCTATGGCTGCATGGTGGTAGGATTGGAAGAAGGCAAGGAGAACCTGTCGCCCGTCAGTCCGAAGCGCCGTTTCCAGGAAGGCGATATCATCTGGGTCGTTGGTGAACAGGAGTCTCTTAATACCATTGTACAGCATTAGAGTAGCTGGAGCGCTTGTCGTACTTCAACGCGTCAGTCAGCGTGGCTGCATTACAACGGAACGAGAAGTTATAACTCGTATACGGTGCCAGCACCACTGAGCACGACATATTGAAGCAGTGCAGGTCGCGACTGAGCGATGCCGTCGTCATGGATATCTTCTGGGACTCGAAGTCATACCCCGATGAGAACGAGATGTTCCAACCGTCAGAGAGTCGGATATTGCCTGCAAAGTTCATGTTCTGCGTAAACTTATAAGGATAGCGCATCGTGTTATAGTTGAACTTTCCGCTGGTATTCTCACGCATGGTGATACCATAGCCAATGGTAAACGTCCAAGGTATCGAGAATTTCATGTAACCATCCTCATCGGTCTCTGCCGTACCGGCATCTTTCTTCGACGCGCCATGCTTGGCAGCTTCCATATCGGGGTCAATATTGGTGTCGACACCGGTATCATACTCTTTCTTCTCGCCGTCCTTGTCTTTGTCCTTGTCTTTGTCGGTCTTTTTGCCAGTTATCCACTTGAAGAAATTGATGACCTTCTTATTGTCCAGCGTATAGGAAAGGTTCTTCGACATACCCTGGAAACGTCCGAAACGGCCCTTACTATACTCTGTACGCGTACCGATATATGGTTTGGCACCCACAGAGTCAGCTTCGTAGGCATAGGTAGCGAAACGGGCATTCAGGTTGAACGTCGTATTCTTGCCGAACTTCAGACGGATGGTGGTGTTGAGGTCACTCCAAGGGCGTTCCTTGGCGGCAATGTCATACGACATGTTGGCACCCAGTTCGTCAATCAGACTAACCTTAATCAGCGAGTCTTCCTTGTTGCGCCACTTCATCTCGACGTTGTTCGATATCGACATCGAGATGCTACCGCTCATATTCTTGCTTGGCGGCGAGAACATGGTGCCTGTATAGGGCGAATATTCCACCAGCGACACATTACCGTCTTTGTCTGTCTTCAGATAGGTATCGTAGTAAGCGCTACGCGACCCACCGCCGTAGCTTGGCGTATAGCTGAACGACACCGAAGGCGTAAAGACGTGACGGATGCGGTCTATCCTGCTACCGAAAATCTTACGGTTGGGAATAAAGAAGCCATACAATTTCGTGGTGGCACTCAGGCTGGTGTTCCAGTCGTAGATGTTATAGAATCCGGTCAATGTATCAACGACTTCCTTCTGATTCTGCGTATCCCACGAGCGGTTGTACTTATGCGTCAGCATCTTGTCGTTGAAGTTGAAGGCAGCCGTCAGATTCAGGTACTTGAACACGCTGAAGCTGAAGTCGGACTTGATATTATGACTGAAACCGTTCTTCCAGTCTTTGGCCAGACTGGACTTAAACAACTTTTCTTCCTTCGTTGTGATGCTGTTCTCCAAACGTCCGGTATATGAAAACGAAATCTTCTCGTACCAACGCTCCTTGCCTACCGCCTTCTTACGCTTGAAGGGATAGAGCTTCGACAACGAGAGGGTCACGTTAGGCAGCGTCAGCGTCACTATCGAGTCTCGCATGTTCTGTGTCGCATTGACATCCGTCGACACGTTCAATCCGATATTACTGAAAGTAAAGCCCATCGACACCGAAGAGGTACGCGTGGTCTGTGTACGTGCCTGCGGGTTGTATATCGATGTCAAGTTATTCTGCTCGAAACTCTGCGAGGCATAGTTCACGCTGGCTCGCAACGTTCGGTAGGGAATAGCCTTGGAATCCTGCGTGTGATGCCATTGCAACTTGAAGTTTGTCGTCTTCTGGTAGTCGGGCATGTTCTTCTCGCCATTGATCGTCATCTGATAGTCGAACAGGAATGAACCGTTGTACTTATAGCGTTTCCGATAGTTCGAGGCGGCCTTGATGCCCCACGACCCCTTGGTATATATCTCGCCCAACAACTTCAAATCCATCTTGTCGTTGATGGCAAAATAATAGCCGCCATCACGCAGATAGAAGCCGCGCGACGACTCGTCACCATAAGTGGGCATGATGAAACCGCTGGAATAGCTCTTCGTGAAGGGGAAGAAGCCATAGGGTATGGCAAGTGGCAACGGCACGTCAGCCACTACCAGATAGGTCGGTCCGAACACCACATCCTTGCCTGGACGCACCTTGGCACGGGACATCGCGAAGTAGAAGTCCGGGTGTGGCAGATCGCACGTTGTGTACCGTCCGTGATAGAGGAACATGTCGCCGTCAGCACCACGTTTCGATATTTCCGACGTCATGTAACCATCATCCTGCTGGGTATATACATTGTTAATCAGACCTTTCTTGGTCTTGAAGTTAAAGGCCATCGTATCGGTCTCGTAAGTGTCGTTACCCATTTTAAAGACGGGTGTGCCATACTTCTGACCGCTCGTGTCGCGCGAACCAGTGGCATGCACCAGACTGGAGTCCATCGACATGAAAATCTGGTCGCTCTCCAAATCCATGTTCTCGTACTGGACGTGCGATTTTCCATAGAGATAGGCCACGCCGGTGGATGTCTCGTAGGTGATTGAATCCTCAGCCGAGTAGACGACGGGGTGGTCAATACCGTTCTTGCGCTGACGGTTGAGCGAGTCGGCTCGCAAGGAATCGTCAATGAGCTTGTTACGTTTCCATATCAGCAGCTGCAACGAGTCCATACCAGCCGTATCAGCCAGCACCGAGTCTTTCAGCGCAAGTGTATCCGTCGTATCTTTGGAAACCATCGAATCTACAGAGGCGATCTTGCCTATCGAGTCAGCCAGCACCGAGTCAATGACGACAATGCTGTCTGCCGCCTCGCCCAAGCTGGGGAAACGCAGATGCGGCACCTCTGCCACGACAAAAATCATGACAAAAAGCAGCAAGAATATGAGTGTTTTTCTTCTCACGGCTGCAAAATTACAAATAATTTGCCGAATAAGACTCTTTTTTTGCAAGAAATTAGGGGAAATTAAGGGAAATTTCCTCTTCGCTATTCAAAGCGCTCAGACCATGCCAGGAACTTCAGGACACCGGCATGTCCGAATTTCTCCAGCGACTGGGCGGTCTCCAGCACGCTTCGCACGTGGTCGGGCTGTGACTTCGAATAGAACTTGTCGGCATAGCACACAATCTGCTCCTCCAGCGTCTCGGGTTCATATCCCGGAAGCCCCGTTCCCGTATGCCGTTCACAGACACGAGCATGACGTTCGAAGCCTTCTTGGCGCAACATCTGGCCGCCTATCTGCCCATGACGGATATAGGGCTCAGTGCCGTGACAATGGATGGAGGGTGCATCGCAACGACAAATACCGATGTCGTGCAACATCGCCGCCTCTTCCAGGAACTGTACGTCGACGGGCAGCTCCGGATGTTTCTTGGTTATCTGCAGACAACGGTCGGCCACTTGACGACTGTGCTTCATCAATAGCTGGCGCAAGTCATCGTTCTCAGGATAGTACTTATTTATAATAGATAAATAGTCCATTTTCTCTCTTTTAGGAGTTTCTGACGTGCAAAATTACGAAATAATTCTTAACTAATAGCACTTATGTCTTATTTTTTTTGTATCTTTGCCACATAAAAATGTAATCTCTATGAAAAGATATATGTTCCCGCTCCTGTTTTGCCTGCTTTCCCTACAGATGGCAGCCCAGCAGTCCGCCATCAATAAGCAACGGCATTTTCGCAAGACCGTGCCCGCCGGCAACTATAGCGGCATCGCATGGCTGGGGGACGACCGCTATGCCGTTGTCGACGACAAGAGTCAGACGGCAGGCTTCCGTCCAATGACCATCCGCATTGACGACAAGACTGGCGACATCAAGGAGATATTGGCCGACTCCCTCTTGACCAGCGGACAGCCCAACCGCGACGAAGAGGGCATCTGCTACGTGCCGCAGAGCAACACCGTATTCGTCAGCGGCGAGGCCGACGGGCAGATTATCGAATACGACCTCAACGGCCAACTGACAGGCAGGCGACTGAACATCCCCTCCATCTTCAACAACCCTTACAGCAATCGCAGCTTCGAGGCACTGACATATAATGCCAACACCCACCGCTTCTGGACGACGACCGAGTGCACTCTGCCTATTGACGGCGTGAAGCCTGACATCACAAACAAGGTTCCCAGTCTGGTCCGTCTGCAGAGCTTTGGCGACGACCTCCAGCCGTGCGAGCAATACTGGTATCACTCCGACTCCACTGACGTCACGTCCTCTGAGGGGAAAAGCGTCCCGGGCATTGTAGGACTGGCCGCTTTGGACGACGGCCAGATTATCGTACTCGAACGCGACATTTATATCACGCCCAAATATATCGGGTCACACGTACACGTCAAACTCTATGTCGTCCGTCCCTCCATGCAGAAGCCCGGCGACCTGCTGCAAAAGCAACTCGTAGCCGAGTTCCGCACCAAGATAAATCTCACCGACCGCAGTTTCGCCAACTACGAAGGCATCTGCGTCGGTCCGCAGCTCAGCGACGGCCGACTGCTGCTCATGCTCGTGTCCGACTCGCAAAATCAATACAAAGGCTACGTCAGGGACTGGTTCCGGACAGTCGTCGTTTCCGATCTCGACTTCCGACCACTGCCTAACACGGCCGTAGAACGGGCAGCACTGCTAAAGGCCCTCAACGTGACAGGCGAGGAGAAGAAGGTGAAGGTAACGGGATTCCTATCAAACCAAGAGCTGCCCGACCCCACCCGATTCCTGGCCGAACCGCCACAGCCCGGCACTGGACCTTTCGAGAACGACACCTATTATTATCATTACGGCAAAGAGCAACGCGAGACAGCACGCGGCGCACAGGCTGCCCTCGACGAAGTGCAGTGGACATCGAAAGCCTTCAGTCCCGCGTTCGGTCTCTTGATTGACCCCGATGAGACGCCCGAGATTTTCAAACTGGCAGAAAGAGCCCGCAGGGATGCCCGTGCCGTCAACAGGACTGCCAAGAAGCACTTCCACCGCACGCGCCCCTATGTCTACTTCAACGAACCGTCGATATCGCCCGAATCCGACGAGGATTACAAGGATTCCTACAGCTATCCCTCCGGCCATGCCGTCCGCGGATGGGTCTATGCCCTCACGCTGGCCCTCGTTGCCCCCGACTCCACCGAGTCGCTGATAGTCCGCGCCCAGGAGTTTGCCATCAACCGTGTCATCTGCGGTCGCCATTACAAGAGCGATATCGACGCCTCACTCGTCGAGGCCACCGCTGTCATGAGCCGTCTGTTGTCCAATGCCGCCTTCCAAGAACAACTGGAAAAGGCGCGCCGGGAATATGCCCGTCTTCGGAAATAATAACCAAAAAGGACACAAGGGCGCATTTTCCCCAACCCGTTCACACCAATTTTACTTTAATTAATTCTGACTTTTAATCTATTTAAAGACAACGTTTAGTGGTGGTATAGAGTGTGAGTGGTTATTGTGTCTAGTGGTGCTATTATTCAGATATAGAAAATATGGGACTCGATGCTATCACAGCTTCGAGTCCCTCGCAAACTTCAAAAAACATTTGAGATAATTCTCAAATTATCTTATGAATAACAGCTCACGATATTTTGGCAGAGGCCAGAGTGAGTCATCGACGATGAGCTCCAGCTTGTCGATTTCATAGCGGATGGTGTCGAGCTTCGGTTCTACCTTATCGTGGTAGGCAATGGCCTTCTCGTGCTCATCGCCGATCTTATTGGCCAGCTTACGGGCGTTGACCAACTCTTCCACACCTTTTTCGATAGCAGAGGTACGCTCGGCAATCTCCTCAATGATCTTGATATTACGGGCAGAGAGCTTCTCAGCCTTGTCGACAGGGAAGATAGCGGCCATATTCTCCACGTTCTTCAGCAACTGACTCTGGTAACGGGTAGCGACGGGGATGATATGATTCATCGAAAGGTCACCCAGTACGCGGGCCTCAATCGGAATCTTCTTCGTGTATGTCTCCCTTTTCACCTCGTTACGGGCTTCGAGCTCCTTCTTGGTCATGACACCCAGACTTTCGAACATATCGATGC
>JAEEGL016376536.1_pt1 | contig 20840 bp, 5 predicted proteins | sample 9134231 | NCBI WGS metagenome assembly JAEEGL01 (sample SAMN16246548, study PRJNA631951) | gut metagenome | biome: gut microbiome; feature: rumen; material: fiber-attached | host: Bos | place: Iran: Karaj | collected 2018-10
ACTTCACATTGTAGCTGTCGCCGAAGCCGTTCCAGGCAATGTCGGCGGAAGTGGCACCTGGGGTAACCACTACATCATAAGGTACGGGGTTTTCCTCGGGAGTTTCAATAGCCGTTGCTGACCACTGGCTTTCGCCATCAGCGTAAACGGCCTGTACCTGTACCACATAGAAGGATTCTGTATCAAGTCCTGTAAGGGTATAAGGGCTGGTGACATTGTTCACCACAGTCCATTCTCCAGTAGAACCAGTTAAAAGGGCTTCGGGACTTAATGAAATCGTTAAATCGATAGCATCGTGTCCGCTACTATGCTTATAAGCATGGAAAGTATATTGCCTACCTGCCTCAAAGACATAATCGTCAGCGCGGCCGGCAATAGAACCATTCGAACTGGCAATCCAAAGGCGGTCTCCAGGGGTTGGGTTTGTGATACACCAGTCGTAGGTGCCAGCGGGTATCATGAGGGAGAGACTATCGTCCAAGATGATGTTCTGCGTGGTCAGTTCACCATCTGCATTCTCGGGTATCTTGTACTCAAACTGATCATAGACCGAGGCATCAGCCAAATAGCCTTCACTGCTGTCAAGTGCCGGGATAACATCACCGTATGCCGTCGCATCTGCGTCGAGCAGCATTTGATAACCCGTACCATCGCCCCATACATCATCTGCTTTCAGCATAATCATGGTCATCGTTGGTGCATCAATCTTCTTGTATCGCAGTTTGTAGCTTGTGGCACCAGTGTTGGGCGTCCAACTGATGGTTGCCGAATGAGGTGCTACATCCGTAACCTTCATATTCCGAGGTGCGGCGAAAGCAACGTCCGTCCTAAAGACCACCTCAGCACTCCAGTTGCTCACATTGCCGGCGCTGTGGTTACCACGTACCTTTACGGTGTATTGGGTATCTTGCTGCAAACCAGTCAGTGTGTAAGGGTTGCTGGTGATGCCCTCCACAATGGTAAAGTCTGCATCTCCATCAGCTTTGTAGGCCACATCCCATGCCGTCTGGTCTGTGCTACCAGCCGTCCACTGCAACTGAACCGAGTAAGACCCAGGATCACCTACAACCTCCAAATTCTGGGGTGCAGGGAAAGCAACAGCCGTGGCAAAGGAAACTTCCTTGCTCCAGTCACTTACATCACCACCGCCGCAGTTACCGCGTACCTTCACGGTGTAGTGCGTATCTTGCTGCAAACCGGTCAGCGTGTACGGATTGCTGGTAACTCCTTCCACAATGGTAAAGTCAGCATCGCCATCTGCCTTGTAAGCCACATCCCATGCTGTCTGGTCTGTGCTACCAGCTGTCCACTGCAACTGAACCGAGCGAGCAGCAGGTTCACCTACAACTGCCAAGTCCTTTGGCTTGAAGCAAGTCGGCATCGAGCCTGGTTCATAAGTGAATGTGGTCTTGGGCAGGAAGTTTTGAACAGAGAAGGAACTTCCATAGCCACCCACAGAAGCGCTGGTCTTCGTGACACCATACCAATTTACGCTTGAATAGCTACCAGTCACGGTTTGGTTGAAACCCACCAAGAGGTTGCCACCCATGTACTGATAGGTATCGCCGAGGGTTATCTCCATCTTACCATCGGTGATGGAAGCACTACCCGAGTATACCTTCTCCAGCGTACTCCAATCCACGAAATTTGCACTACTGAACGTGGTCTGGTCCACTTCGCCCAGATATACATCGAACGTGGCATTGCCCCAGCTTTTCGAACTATCACTCGAATAGAATGTCAGTTTGTTGATGGTGCCGTATGCAATTACGGACAAATCTGCTGCCTCAATGATAAACTGACTTGCAGTCAGTTGATCTGCCCAGTAACCATAGATGGGTACATATCCATTTGTAGTAGTACCCTCGTTTACGGTCAAGGCATAAGAGTTTGTGGGTGTAAACGTGATAGAATCACTCCATACACTATACTCGCCGTCGCCCACGGCACGCACCTTGGCGCCATACTTCTTCTCGGGTGTGAGGTTCGTCAGCGTGTAGGGATTGGCATTGGCTGTAATGAGGTTGGACTCATCGCCATCCAGACAGATCTGCCACTGCGTGGCATCGCCGTTTTCTTCCCAACTCAATGTGGCGACAGTGCCATTTCCAGGGGTAAGTGTACAAGTAAAGTCCGTAGGAGCAGGACATGAAACGAGTGTGGTAAAGCTCAGCGTTGCCCATTGGCTGACATCGCCACCACCGCAGTTCGTCTGCACGCGCACATCGTAGGCCGTTTCAGGGGTAAGTCCAGTGAGCGTGTAAGTCTTGGCCGTGAGTGCTACGGTAGTCCAATCCGTATCGCTACTCTTCTTGTATTCCAGATTCCACGCATCGCCATCCGAGTTCCAGCTAACTACAGCACGCTTGTTCTTGATTTCAGATACCGTCAATGAGGTAGGCTTTATACAAGAGGGGGCTTCCACAAAGCGCACACGCATCTGGTTCTTCCTCATATATCTGGTTCCCGCAGAAGGCGACATTGGGTCATAGTTAGTTCCATCCGACCTGATATAGAGTGCTTCGTAACCCGTGCAACTATAGGCGAGGAAATTCGTCGTAGAGGTATAACTTCCCGTATTGTCGTCGATCATGATGGCAATGTTGCTGGTGCCGTCGTAAACGAACGGACTGGACAACGTAATGGTAGTCCAGCCATTGGACTCAAAGTTAACGGTTCCGCTGAACACCTTGTCGTTTGCCGTTGGGATAATCCAATCGGTGGTACTGCTGAATGCACTCTTATTCGTATGAACGATATATATATCCAAGTCACGCGATGGTGTTTTGGCACAATTGAAGGAAATGCTTTCAATGGCCTTACCTGCATTCACGCTGGCCTCCAACTCGGCAGCGGTGTAGATTTGTTCCGTCAAACCATACTTATAGTAGCAATTCATGGGCAATTCGCTGGCGGTTTCCGAGCCCATACCCACCGTAACCATCTCAGTTGGCATGAAATAAACCTCATCGCTCCAATAGCTGTCGCCCAGTTCGCGTACGGCGCAAACCTTTACGTTGTAGCCATGTTCTGCTTCCAGTCCTGTCAGCGTATAAGGATTGGTGTTGACCGTAATAGCGCCGCTTTCGTTGCCATTCAGGCAAATCTTCCATTGCGTAGCCGTACCGTTTTCTGTCCAACTGATGGTAGCCTGAGTGGGTTGGGCACAAGTAAGCGAGACTGCCACATTCGTAGGCTTCGCATAGGTAACATCGTAATTGATGACTGTTGTGCCTTCATATCCTTGCGCCGAAACGCCCTTGATGCTCACAGAGTAGTTGCCAGGAGTGGTTTCGTCGCCGCTATAGGTGACGGTGTAGCAATTGCTACCCACCGTGGTGCCGTCGGGGAGTTTTACCGTGGGCACAGGATGTATCACGCTGCCAGTAACTTCATAAAAAGATTCTACACCACTGACACTTGTAGCGCAATAGTAAGAGTTACCATCTGCGGCATTTGCAATCAAGCACATAGTGTTGCTGGGCATTGAACTGGTCACCTTGAGACCATTAGCGCCAGATAAACAATATTTCGAGGCTGCCGTGGCATCATTGCCCAAGTAAAAGACATTGGTACAAGTGGCCGTGGGGTTTGCGGAATCGTAGCGGCAGGCAATAGGATGATACTTACCGTTGGTTCCTGCCGAGAACGAGCCCTTGAACAGACAGTCGGTCATGGTCACGGTGACATTGTCGCACCAGCCGAGCAGACCGCCCGCAAAGTTTGTGAATGCACTGATTGTGCCGCTATAGACACTGTTGGTCAAGGTCAAGTTACCGTTTCCTCCATGTCCGATGATACCACCGCAATAAGTAGTACCTGCCACATTGGTTTCAACATTACAATACTGAATAACATTGGCATTATCGTCCTTGCACATGCCCACCAGACCAGCTGCGTGGTGGGCGGTACTCGCAACCACACCAGCCACGGTGAGCATCTCGATAGTTGCACCGTTGATGTAACTGAAGGGAGCAACACCTTGCTCAGTTCCACTGATATTCACGTTCAGCGTCTTTCCGTTACCGTTGAAATGGCCCGTAAAGGGATGGTCACTTGTGCCAACCATCATTGTAACGGCCATGTCATCGTAGCTGTCAGCAAGTTTGTAGTATTTGTCAGCATTGACGCCGGCGTTCACATTCGTGGCAAAGGTGTTCCACCCAGCCAAATCGGCAATGATGAAGGGATTGCTTTCGGTACCTGCCCCAGAGAGTGTCGCAGCCTGCAGGGGGCCTTTGAGACGCAATTCGCCCAACTGCAAGCTACCGTCCCCCTGATTCTCATACACCAAAAAGCGGAAGTACTGGTAGGTGCCGGGGTTCTCCATCGTAAACTCATAGTTTTCATAGTTTACATCCTTCAGCACAGTGTCATTGAACACGCTGTCAACAGTCACCCAATTGTCACCCGTATTCTGCTTTGCCTGTAATACCCAGCGTTTGGGGTTACGATTCTTGCATGAAGCATTGTCCTCACCCGTGGTCAGGATGTACTTCGTCACCTCAATTGGCCGGGAAGTATTGAATACACAATACACAGTAGCTTCCGTCTGCCCATCGAGCACAGTCTTATTCGACATGGCGAGACACCATTTACTGAAGTACGCACTGGTGCACTTACCATCCACCAGACAACCGTAGCTCTGGTTAGTATAACCAGCCGTACCTCCGGTGGCAGTAAACATTGAGTAAATCTGCTCTGTCTGAGCCGTTGCTGTCATTCCTATGATGGCAAGCAACAAAGATAGCAGTTTCTTTTTCATGTTTAATCCTTTTTATAATCCTAATATTATTATATTCCTTATAAAAAAAACAATCCTTGGCAAAGGTAGCAAAAATTGAGCACATGAGCAAAATACAAAGTGAGAAAATGACCGAATATGGCAAAAAGAACTCCAACATTGACGTTTACAAAAAAAGAATCGGAAGGCCGTGAAGCCTTCCGATTTTTCCCTTATACCTATATAAGGTATGTTCTGCGTTTACTTGCCTTTGAGATAATTAACCAGTTTCGTGAGGTCCTTAAGTGAGAACACGCCGTCACAATCATAATCGAAGGTCTCCAAGGTAAAGTTTGGCCACTTGCCAACCAAGGCATCTGCCATAGCAGGCACATCGTAGAAGTCCACATCGCCGTCCATATCCACATCACCAGGAGTGAAACCTGTCGGCGCATCGGCATCCTGGTGGTCTGCTAGTTCATGTTCAGGCAACCAAGGACAGCCGTCAACAGTTCCCACATAGACGGGCGTGCTATAAGCCTGTTCATACGGGAAGAAGTAAATCTTTCCTGCTTGGTTGAGTTGTACAAAGGCAGCTTCACCCGGAGTAAGCGCAATGGCACCCTGATACATCTCAAGCATGCCGCCGGCGGCATTCATCTTATAGAAGTTTCCATCCACTACATTACTACTTTCGTCTGTGCATAGCAGCCAACCATTGCAGGGGAAGATATTGGAAACAAGCGCCCAACCATTGAAGGGATCTGTAGATGAGTCGTCGTATGCAAAAGACATACTCCTATAAGAATTTGTGGCGAATGTCTGACCCGTGAATATCAGGGTATTGTCATCCTTGCTGGCATACAGGTAGCCAACGCCAGCATTGGGCATATCAAATGCATCTGCCTCATAGTTGCGCCATTCTAAATCCTCTGTAGCATCGAAGGAATATAAGTCATATTCCCCATCCAAAAGGTTCTCGACATCGTCTGCGCTAGGATTATCATAATAAACAGGTGAGCCAAGGAGGTAGAAGTTGGCTAATCCGTCGCCGTAGCCTGTGATGTGCTTCTCCATGGTTATCTCTACAGAGCTGTCCGAACGGAACTGTGCACCGTCCTTCACTAAGATGGAGCCGCCGTTTTCCACTATCACATTCATTTGAGGCATGTCATAGCCACTTGGAACGGTGGCAGCCGCACGGATGTGAACGGTATTACCTGCTACAGGCACACCTGCGGGAGTCCATTTGCTGGCTACATCCCAATTGCCATCCATAAGGAAGAACTTTGTATTTTCGTCCAAAGTCGAGAAATTGGTCGAAGGAGTCCAGTTGCTATAGTGGCCGCTGCCATAATTGCTGCGCACCTGCACTTCGTAGGCCGTATCCATGCTCAATCCAGCCAGATAGCAGGAATCTTCTGTGATGTCAGAAACCGTGGTCCATGCATACCCTTCACCTGGCTCAGTGAGTACGATGTCGTCGATGTCGAGTATAAACTCGTTGGTGCAGTCGAAGTGACGGATGGCCACATAACCCTCCTGACCAGCGTAGGCACTGAGGTCAACGGTAAAGAATTGCCATTCGTTGGTGGTATCCCATTCCTCGATGGTCGTAAAGTCAGCATCGTCGGTATTGCCTGCAGTGGAAACGGCCACGCCGAAGTGTTCTGTGCAGTAGGTTTGGTCCTGTCCCTTTGCGTAGAAGGAAATGCTGCCGCCGAGTTGCACCTTGGGCGATATCAAGTAATTGTCGGGAGTAAGCTCACCATAGACATTACTATACGAGCCGGACACAATCATTTCGTCGGTGCCATTATACGCTTGTCCAGGATTGACTGAACCATTTGTGAGGTCGAGATAGCTTGAGGCCTGTGTCCAAACTTCCCAGCCGTATCCGTCGCCATCGGCATCGAGGGAAGTCCAGGGCTTCATGCTGCTGTTCTCGAAGTCGGAGGCTACCCCACTTACTTTTCTGTACCGCAGGTCGTACTTTCCAGCCGTATTACCCGTCCAGCGAGCGACGGCAGAAGTGTGGGCCAAGTCCGTTACCGTGACATCCGTGGGCTTATGATATATTTCTGCGGTCGTAAAGGTCAGTTCCGCTGTCCATACACTCACGTCGCCACCACCGCAGTTGGCGCGCACCTTTACGGTGTATTTTGTATCGTCCAGCAAACCAGTCAGTGTATAGGTGGTGTCGGTCAGTTCCTCAACAAGGGTATAGTCGGCATCGCCCTCAGCCTTATAGGCCAAATCCCACATAGTCTGGTCGTCACTGCCACGCATCCATACCAACGATGCAGAGTTTGTGGTGGGTTCTGCCGTCAGCATCAGGTCTTTAGGCTTCTTGCAAGAGGAGCAATTCATGGTGTAGGTAATCAGCGTTCCTGCGGTGGGGCCAGTGGATCCATCTGTTTCGTAGGAAAGGAATTCATCGTCGTTGACATCGTAGAAGTAGAAACTGCATTCCTTGTCCCAAGAACTATTACTTACCCATACGAAAGCGTATTCTTCGCCACAGCACAGCTGAAAGGCTCCCTCTTCCGAACTACCGCTTGCAAGGGTCAGTTCTGCTGCTACATAACCACTATTGACATGTACCACCTGAATCTTAGAACCGCCCCATCCGTCGCCATAACTGTCAGTTAGTTCGTAACGGATAGTGCCCTGGTTGGCCAAGGGGCACAGCTCGGTGGTGAAGGTCTTGACGGTTGTCCAGTCGCTATAGTCACCGCCGCCGCAGTTGGTCTGCACCTGCACCTCGTATTCCGTGGTGGCATCAAGTCCCGTAATTGTATAAGAAGTAGTCGTGACATTCAAAGTTGTCCATGTCGAAGCACCGACCTCCCTGTATCTCAACGCCCATGCCGAAGCAGTGGATGTCCAGCTTACCACGGCACTCTCGTCGGTGACGTCGGAAATGGTCACGCCCGTAGGCTTGATGCAGGTCGGAGCCGTGCCAGGCGTGTATTCAAAGGTAGTCTTGGGCAGGAAGTTCTGAATCGAAATACTACTTCCATATCCGCCTACGGCTGCGCTGCTCACGGTTGTGCCGTACCAGGAACATGACTTATAAGTGCCAGTAGTAGTCTGTTTGAAGCCAATGAGCAGGTTGCCGCCCATGTATTGGTAGGGATCGTCAAGTGTAACCACCATCTTGCCGTCGCTGTCGATAGAGAGGCTGGCAGCATCCATCACCTTGTTCATGCTGTCCCAATCTACAAGGGTGGCGCTGTCGAAGGTGGTATTGTCCACCTCTGTCATATAAACCTCAAACTCGGCTGAGCCCCAATTTATATTTGGAGTTGAGGCGTAGAAGGTCATCTGTTCGATGGTGCCGTATGGCATCACGCTCAAGTCGGCGGCTTCGATGATGAATTGAGATCTGGTTTCATTATCAGCCCAGTAGCCATAGATAGGCACCCGATCATTGGTAGTAGCGCCATCGTTTATGGTGAAGGAGTAAGCATTGGTGGGTGTGAAGCTGACAACAGCGCTCCAATCGCTTTCGCCATCTCCGTAAACCGACTTCACGCGAGCGTAGTAGGTAGTCTCCGCCGTGAGGCCTGTGAGTGATTTCGAGGATGTACCGCTGACGGTTGTCTCGATGTAGGTGCCACTTGCAAAGCTGGCGTCTGTGCCATATTGCAGTTGCCACTGGGTAGCAGTGCCGTTCTCCGTCCAGGAGAGTGTGGCAATGGCGCCATTGCCCGGGGTGAGTGCGGCAGCCAGATTTGTAGGTATTGCGAATCGCAAGGGCGTGGTAAAGCTAATTGTGCTCCAACCACTAACAAAAGTGTTGTCATTGAGGTCCAATGCCTGCACGCGTGCCTGATAACCGGTTTCCTCGCTCAACCCCGTCAGCGTGTAGGTTTTGCTGGTCGTATTGCTGAGTACGCGAGTCCAATCGGCATCGGCCGTCGCCTTATATTCCACATTGTACTTGCCCGTGCTGCCATCCCAGGTCAAAGTGGCCGAGTTATAGGTAATGTTTGATGCCACAAGGGTCGTGGGCGCGGATAATCCGCTACTTGGTGTGATATCAAACTTGATATTGCAACGATATTGATATAGGTTATTATTACCACTATACGATGTGATATTGTCCAAATCGGGCTTAGTTCCATCGCTGTAGTAGGCAACGGACATGTTGTTCGTTGTGGCAGTACAGTAGAACTTATCTGAAGACGTAAAGTAACCACTTGTGGGATCGTAGCAACAGAGCAGCAGATTATCGGTGCCGTCGTAGACAAAGGGCGTATCAAGGTTGATGGTTATCCAGCCTTGGCCTGTAAACTCGAAGGGACCATCAAAGACCAGGTCACTCGCGCTGACGGCCACCATGTCCTTGCTGTTTGTGAAATACTCCTTATCGACATGCTTCATGTAGATTTGCACGCCCTGCATAGTGAAACTATTCGCACCTGCATAGTGGAACGAGACGGAATTGATAGTTCCCGCCACACCTATCTCCGTTGCCGTGTAAATCTGCTGTGTCAGCGAATACCCGTAATAAGGATTGATAGGCACATAGTAATATTGGTCTGTGCCATTGCCAATCTCTACTTCGTCGGCTTTCGCCGTTTGCCCCATCGTCAGTGCCAGCATGCTAAGCACAGCCATGAGGACTTTGAGGAAGCTTTTCTTCTTCATATTGTTATTTATTAGTGTTTATACCTATTCGGGCACAAAGATATTGAAAATCACGCGAAATACCAAAAATAAAGTGGCATAATGCTTCTAACGAACTAAAAAAGCAGACTTGCATACATTTTTATGCTCGTTAGGGGCATAAGGGCAAAGCTCATGTAGCCGCTCGAACTTGTTCCGCTTGCGTCTCAGGAGAGTTCTCCTTGCATCTTAGAAGAGTTCATCTCGCGTCTTAGAAGAGTTCATCTTGCATCTTAGAAGAGTTCATCTTGCGTCTTAGGAGAGTTCATCTTGCATCTTAGCGGCCTGCCGTTGCTGGCATAGCGGCCCGCCGTTGCTGGCTTAGCGGCTAGCCGTTGCTGGCTTAGCGGCTAGCCGTTGTGGTACGTACGGCCTGCGCCTATGACGGGTACGGCCTGCGCCTATGACGGGTGCGGCCTGCGCCTATGACGGGTGCGGCCTGCGCCTCAGTTACATGGACGAACTTTTCGGTCAGAAAAGGGAATACCGATCGGTGTTCTGTTCGTTTCTAACTTTTTTCACTCCCCTTGCCCCTCCTCGGCGAGGAGGAAATGCAATTTGTAAAGATATTTTACAAATCTCTGACTGCCATAAGAAAAAAGGTCGGGTGCTTATGGCGATAAGGACGGGTCGTTAAGGCGACAAGGACGGGTCGTTATGGCCGTAAGGACCCGTCCTTATTTTAAGGAAAATTGCAAGATTTTTGTATTATGCTGACTAACAGCGACTTATAGAAATTTCACATTTGCTTTATTTGGTCGCCATCGCATTGTTGAGATTTTTTACTTAAAAAATACCGTTGAGAGGTACTACTAAAGTGAGCCAACCTTAATGCCCCTGATGGAAAATGACTGCCCCAAACGGGAGAGATGCTTCGGAGTCAAGAGCGACTCGGTGAACCACTTGCGTGCCTCGCGGTCGAAGCGCAGGTCTGTCATCTGCATGACCTTATGGGTAGTGGGATTGGTCCATGTTCCGTGAGCGTCATAGTCCCAACGGTCTGCCATCTGCATGTCGAGAGTGATGTGACCCGTGATAGTGCCGTCGGGCTGGAACTCATCAAGAGAGTAGTATGTCGTACCATCCTTCTCGGTGCAAGTGCCTGCAATCATTATAGGCGCAGGATGCTTGGCACGAGGATAGTAGATGTAGCCAGCCACGATGCCGTCGTCAGTCCGTTGAAATGCGAAATCAACGGAAATGCGTCCATCGAGTTTTGCAGCAAAACAATAGCAAGGAAGGTTCAACACCCCACTAAAATCAGAAAAGTCATCGCTGTCCAACGCCCAAGTCTCAGTCAGGTAATCCTGAAGAACATGTCCATGCCAACGATAATAGGTAGTCACGCGCTCATCAGGGCCAGCACTGAGCGTGGAGGTAATGACCTTCCGAGTGGCGTCGAACTGTGGTTCGCCTATGCCGCTGTAGCCCTCGGGCTGCACGAAACAATGCTTCGTCTGGTCCCAAAGCAAGCCTTCGTGCTGGGTATTGTTGGAGAAACCGCCTAAATAGCCGAGATAGATGTCCACATCGGGATAGCCATCGTAGTTAATGTCGGGCTCAGTAATGTTGACGTTTTCGTCAAACTCCTCCTCGGACAGCTCCAATTCAGGCTCAAAGAAGAAAGTCTGCACGAGTTTGCCTCCGGCATAGGTTTCAATATTTAACGACTTAACCACGCCATCTGAGTTTATTTCCTTGGTGGTCTTATAGGTAAAATCCTTACGCTCGTATGTTTGTGCCTGCATGGTGGCAGCAAACAGCACAGCGACCATTGCGGTCAAAAATGACAATCTTTTCATATTTATATTTATTTGCAAAGATAGGCATTTCCGCATAATAAAAGAAACAAACAGGCATAAACTTTCCATAAAGCTCAAAAACGAGGGGACCTTCACCCCTAAAGCGAAGGTCCCCCTATTAAAATACCTAGCACCGTGCTCACTTAATCACAACCTTTTTGCCATTAACGACATAGATACCACGAGGCATGTTGCCGAGCTGACTGCGCTTGCCGACAAGCTGACCACCGATGGTATATACATTGTCGTTCATAGCCTTCTGCTGTGCCTCAGCATATTCAATGCTATAGACACCTGTCTCATTGATCTTGTTGGGGTTGAACAGAGGCGACTCGGGATTGTTGGAATCGAAGCGAACGCTCATGCGCTCCATCATCTTCTTCTCTGCCTCCTGTGCACGGATAACCTTCGGGTCATCAACACGGCGAGCCTTCAAAGTAGTCTTCAAGTCTTCTGCCTTTACCTCCTGACCTTCGGGAGCCTGGAAGAATGCACGATAAGCCTTCAACTTGGCTGTACCCGTAGCTTTATAGAACTTACTGTCGCTGATAAAGAAGGCGCCTGCGGGAACTGCGGCATATTCTTTTGTTCCGACAAACTTCCAGCCACTGGGAGCCTCGACAACGGGGTCTGCCTGTGCATTGGTGGTGTTCACCTGCACATACTCAAAGCCATTGGAACCACCGAGCTGAGCTATGTCGCTCGTACCCTCGCCCAATACAACAACTACAGGAGTGTATGCATGAATACCTTCATAGGTGGTTTCGTCGAAGAGGAATCCGTCGTCCTTGGTGTAGCCTGCAAAGCTATAAATCTTCACGCCCGTACCAAAGTAGGTGCGGCAGTTGTCATAGTTGAGGTCGAAGGGTAGCCACAGGCTATTTACACGCTCGCCACCGAAGAGGCTGCGGTCTGTCGTAACCTTCGTATAGAAACCAGTATTGATGGTCTGTGCCGATGTACTGCTCTGGTTCAGGCTCAACGTATTCGTGCTTGGATACTTATAGTTGAAGTTCACCGTCTGACTGCCACCATAGATGTTGTACCAACCATTGTTGATGCCCGCATTGTTCGACGAGATGCCCCAGAGTTCCTGATCCGGGAGAGGTTCCTTCGTAGAGCCAGTGCCGTAGTAGTAAGCGGCAGGGGTGCCATCGGTGCCAGTGGCCTGGGTGTTGGTCAACTGAGTATTGTCGGCGGTGTTCACGTGGAAGAGTGTCGAATAGCTACGGGTTTCACCATTGATGGTGGTAGAGTAGCCGGCATAAAGCGAATTGACGTTAGCGGCCAATGTTGCCCCATCGCTGTCGTAGAAAGAAGCAGAGGAGTTCAACATGCGAGGCAGCCAGGCCACGTTGTAGGGATAGGGATCCATCTCAAGGAAGATTGGTCCGTAGTCGAAGCCACCCGCCTGGAAGTGGGTCATGCGCTCATGGCCAGCCTCAGATAATGTATTCAATTTGTTACTCGACCATAACGACTCGTTGTAATGAACATAGTTGATGAGCAAACCAAACCAAGGAAGGTCGCCATCCCAGTTTGACCACTGACGATTCTCCAACAAAAGATACTCGCCCTTAATGCTCTGTGTGCTGCCTGGCAGATACACCACATAGGCATCGCCATGGTCAGAGGGGTCACCCTCCATGCCACCCAGAGGCTTCAGGTTGGTAATCTGCGTGGCATCGGTGAGGACCTTGGGGGTCAGCCATCCGGCGCACCAACGCTCGAAGGAGGTGTAGGCAGCAGGCTGATAGCCAGAATTGATGCTGCTCCAGCTGTCGTTGCCGCCGTTCCATGTACCATTGTAAGAACCACCGTCCATCAGGTCCCAACTACCTTGGTGACAGCCATTATAAGCATAGTCAGTGTCGTACATGTCGGGGTAGCCCATGGTGTGGGAGAACTCATGGCAAATGGTACCAATACCACAAATCTGATAACCGTTTGTGGTGGTGGTTTGCGTACTGGAATTGTATGTTGTATTAGCTACCATCTCGTTGGAACAAGCGTAGGTATCAATCTTGGTGCTGTTCTTTGTGAGAGAAGATACTGTACCCTTACTCCATGAAGCATAGCTACCATTCTCTTTCATATAGTAAAGGGTGTAACGACTATAGTAGCTTTCATTGTTGCCAGCTGAAGAAAGGGCAAATTTATGCGGCCAAATACACGACTGATCACCACCATCGGCCTCACCTTCTCCAGCATAGATTACATAGATAACCTCGGCTTCGCCATCGTTATCCCAGTCATAATCGCTAAAGTTGACAGATGTGCCATCGGCCTTCCGAGCGTTGGCTGCAAGAGTTATTGCATCATATACCATGACGCCATTATGTGAATCATTTGCCACCTTGCTATAAGAAGTACCACTTCTTTGATACATACCTCCACCATAGTATTCACGTTTGTTACTCAATGTAACAGGGCCTACGACATCAAAGTCCAGTTCAAACACGCCATCACTTTGGTCGATGAAGTAGTCCTTCACGGAACCATAGAAAGGCTCCATATCAAGATTACGTGTGTTGATAATCTTGTCATAGAGTTGCTGTGTCGTAGAGCAACCGAACTGAGCCGGAAACGATGAATTGAAACTGACGTCAGAGAACTGTGCCAAAATAACCAATCCATGCTTCTGACCACGGAACTTAGACAAGTCTGTAGGAATACCCGAAGCCTTACGGGGAGCCTTACGGCCGCTCTTGGCAGCTTCTGCTTCCAGTTGCTGCTGCGCGAAGGCACGCACCTTGGCACGTATGCTCTGAGGACCATTCTCTTCCTCTACAAGCTGGGCAAGGTTAGTACGCTCGTAGGTACCATTGCCAAGATTACGATAGGCATTGCCCTCGCGGTCAGCAAGGTAACTGTAGTTCTCGTCGCCACGAAGCATAGCAAAGCACTCCGTGCCGTCGTTCAACTTGATTTTACGCCACATGTTGGGCCGTGCAGGCACTGCATAAGCAGCTGTGACCATCGTGACCATTGCCACGAAAATCAATGTGATTTGATAAAACCTTTTCATATCTTTCCTTATTTATATTTGTCAAATTAGAACTTTTCTTCTTTCACATCGCCCTCGCTGGGTTCACCTTCACCACCGCCGGGGATGATGAGGTCGTGACCTTCGCCATCATCCTCTGGATAATCGGGATCTGGCTGCGGATACTTGAAGCCATTGACAAGCAACGTCAAGTCGGCGAGTGTAACAAAATCATCGCGGTTGATATCAGCCGCATCGTGGTCGTAGAGTAGATGATCGGCATCGTGACCTGCAAGGATGGCTGCTATGGCATCTACATCCTCGACATCGACGACACCATTCATAGTGACATCACCGCGCTTCGAAGTCCAAGTGCCAGTACCGCTGAGATTGATGACCACATCTTCAACACCGGCACTGGCGAGTGTGATGGAAGCAGTGTAAGTGGTCCTGGCCGTAGGAGCAAAGGTAACGGTCACACTCTGTCCTGCCTTAGCCTGTGCAGGTGTGATAGTGGTGGTACTCAAACTAAACACACCGTTTTCGTCGTTAAGTGTAGCCGTAACATTCTCCGACAAGTTTTTACCAGATACGGTGAAGGTCTGCGTAGTGGTTGTACCCTTCTTCGTTTCCATCGAAACGCTTGTAGGCGTAGCTGAAAGTTCAGGCCCCTGCGGCAGCGGAGTCTTAAAGGCAACCTCATAGAGATAGCCACGATAGATACTTGTCTCTACCTTATACACCTTGGTTGCATCCAAGCCATCGGCCGTAAGGGTAAAGGCAGAAGTAGAAGAACTTGTCAGATTCTTTGTTGTCGAAGTGGATGCGGTGGGAGTACCATTTGCATTTACAGTACACTCATATACCTTTAATGAAGCAGGATAAGTAGAACTTGAGCCATTGCGTCCTGTTCCGCTTACTCTAACTTCCGATACATTGGTAACATAGTACGAAACGGTACGAACTGACGTATTGGTACGACTATTGTAACCAATGGCACGAGCACTCCCATTACCTGTTGTTCCAGTAAAGTAGGCCGAACTTCCACTAAATGGATTGGTAGCAGAAGCGGTGTTTGTCCATGTAGTTCCGCCATAGGTGTTGCTATTACCCAAAGAACATTCTATCCATGCCTGAGGATGACCGCCACCAATAGTTGTGCTATTAGTAGCATAACGAGCACCTACAAAAGCGCCATAGACAGGCAGAGTAAGCCATGCGAACTCGTTATCTGGATATTCTGTGTACTTGTATAATTTGTTCACAAAGGTAGTATTCCATCCAGCGTCGTCAATGGTGGCATACTTAGCAATGTCGAGATAAGCATCACTGGCAGTACCGCCATCCATCGCCTCTGCCGAGAGAGCTACAGTCTGAGCCTGTACGCCTTCTGTGGCAATAGTCAGGGAACCTGTAAAGTTACCCTCACCTGCAGAATTAAAGGTCACAGTGAATGCAGCACCAGCCATGGCCTGTGCTGCCGTCAGAGAGGCAGGCGACACAGAGAATACGCCATTGGCATCAGTCAGGGTAGCAGTAACGTTACCCGTGAGGTTCTTAGCAGAAATAGTTACGCTCTCTGTCTTCGGATCGTTCAGTTTTGAACTGAAGCTCATTGAAGTCTTGTCGAGAGTAAACTTCGGCGTACCAGGAGTGGCAGTACCTGTCAGTGTCACCACTACATTCTCGGCGTAGGGAGAAGAGAGGGTAAGTGTGGCATTGTGTGTGGCAACTGCTGTGGGAGCATAGGTAATTGTTATGCTAGTCCCCTGTCCCGTTGTAGCTGCTGTCTGCGAAATGGTATTCGAACTCAGGCTGAACACGCCATTGGCATCAGACAAGGTAGCCGTGATATCGCCTACCAAATCATCGGCTGCCACAGTAAGGTCGACTGTAGCGGATTCGCCTGCTTCAGCAGTCATGGATACGGCATTATTGCCAGCAACGACTTGAGGCTGGAGACCAAAACTGGTAAGGGCAATAGTTACATCTTCGGCTCCTGGACTACTCAATGTGATAGAGCCTAACATCGTGGCTTTGAAAGTCGGACTGAAGGTAACGGTCAAAGTCGTGGATACAATGCCACCGCTCTGTGTGATGGTGGTCTTGTCCACTGAATAGCAGTTACTACCCGACAACTGCACATTGATGTCACCCTGCAAAGAGGAACCTGTCACAGTGATGGTCTGGGATGCAGACTGTCCTACGACAACAGACAAAGACAAGCTGGTGGGGTCAACCGTAATCATGGGGCCGCTCATATTCTGCAGAATGTACTGCACACCAGCTAGGGCATCAATCTTACCCTGACCGAAATGGCTGGCATTGGTACCGGTAACATAAGAGTCCGAGATAGCGGTCTCTTTCATCACAGTCTTAATCTGGGCAGGGGTCAACTGAGGATTGGCCTGCAAGAAAAGACACGTGATACCAGCCACACAGGGACAAGCCATCGAAGTACCCGACATGGCACCCAGCTTCTTGTTCGAGCCGTATAGATAATAGACATTGCTGTCAGCAGAATAACCACTATTATAACCCGCAAGGATAACCTCACCAGGAGCCGTAATCCACGGTTGCTTCAAACCCGTGGGGCCAGAGCCCTCGGCCTGATAGCTGGAGAACCCAGAGATATCCTTATAAGTGCCGTTATTTGTCCACTGCTGACGCGAACCACCATATGTGCCCTGTCCATACCAATACTTACTGGACACATAGGAACCCACGGAGATAACAGAGGGGAAGGATGATTCATCGCTAGCAGAAGATTCGTTGGAACCAGCAGTGAAGGCTACATTGTTGTACTTGGCACTGGAGGCTGTATAAGTGATAGCATGGGGCCAAGAATCAACCCATGAAGTGCCCGTACGGGGATAAACACTCATGGCAATCTTGTAGTTGTTGTTGACAGGCTTCAGATAATAGAGAACAGTTTCTACAGACCACTTATTGGTGGTAGGATCTTGTTCCATGTAACCGCAGAGATAACCATATTGATCGGCATCATTGTTGTAAGCAGTGAAGTAAGTGCTCAGTTTGGTTGTACCATCACTGCCGGTATCGTTGACGCTGATTTCTCCGCCATACATTACAATGTTACCTTGGTTATCCACGAAATAGTCATCAGTAGTGATTTCATTGGAGGTCCAAAGTATCGTGTTGGAATTGGTGTTCACCACATGGTAACGCACAGCCAACTCGGTGTTGGGGGTACGAGCGTATGAGAAGACATAACCTATGTCCACGCTATATGAACTCCGATAATCACTGGTCAACACGCTCTGGGCAGGATTCGAAGCAGAAGCATTCTTACCGAGGTAGATGCCATCCTCGCCCTCGTTGCCAGCGGCAAAGACAATAATCTTACCAGGACCCGTTAGCTGGGCACACACGTCTGCCATGTCACCCGTACCATCGTGGGGACCAAAGTGTCCACCCAAACTGAGGCTGATAACGTATGGCTTACCTACAGATTCGGCATATTCAGCAATCTTTTGCATGCTCCAGGCGATGTTGGCATCGCTCAACTCTTCACCGAGGTCACAAAGTACGAGATCGGCACCGGGAGCCATACCGCCGAACTGGGCGTTGCTAACTTGAGTATTGCTGGTACCGGTTGTATAGACGTATGCCGTACTCGACAGATTGCTACCACCGGCAATGGTACTGGTGTGCGTGCCGTGAGTCTCGCCGGTATAATAAGCAGAGGAGCCTGTATACTCCTGCATCTCCTCAGAAGAGGTGTTATATACATACTTCTTCTTGAGGCGTGTGCCACTGAGCATGGAATGAGCAAAGTCAATACCCGTATCAATGACGCCCAATACAACACCCGTACCATTGTAGGCCTGCGTGAGACCTGCCGCCTGGGCATCAGAGGTGTAATTGAGTAAGTCGTCGACATTGGTCAACTGACGAGTGACGTATGTCTTCCTCGAGAGAATCTTGGCAACACCCACCTTGCGAACATTGGCTAAAGCACCTACCTGTTCCAAAACATCAACAGGGATGTCGGCGATGGCTTTACCAGCAAAGCGTGCGGTAATATTTACGCCCAATGCCTCGATCTCAGAGGTATTGTTGTCCGTAAGGTTTATCCAGCACTGCACCATCTTCTTGCCACCACGGATAAACGGAGTGGCAATAGGGAACTTGTCCTCGCTCGTGTTTTCAATCTCAACTTCGCTACCTTGCGTCTGGTTGGCCTGTGCTTTGGCACGGCGACGCGCAGCAGCCATTTCTTTCAGGTGTGTCTTTGCCTGATCCAGCGATATCTTCCCATCGCGGTCGGCAAGAATCAATCGCGTAGTGGCAGAAAGTTTTCCACCCTTAGGCTGGGCATATCCCATCATCGGGAGCCCCAGCAACGCGCTAATCAACAAGATTAGAAGGCTTCTCAGCGTAATCTTTCTCTTCATAAAAATTTAATAATTTGATTTTGTTTATTTATTGCTTTTACCTCTATCAAATGCTATGGCATCGCAGCCATAAACAAAAAACTTAAAAATATCGTTTCTTAACTTTTTCCTTATAAATAATAATAAAAACGCGCAAAGTTACGTCTTTCTATTAAAACTGCAAAAATAAAATGCAAATTTCGTTAAATTTCGTTAGAAATAGGGCAAAAATATTCCTATATATACAAAAAAGGCTCCGCAGAGGTGTACTGCGGAGCCTTTATATAACAAAATGTAAGTGACTTATACGAGGTTGGGATTGTCTTCACCCCATTTTTCTACTGGAGGAATGATACCCAAACCGATAATCTCGTCGCGCATCTTCTGCAAGTGCTCATAGCTGGCCTGCAAGGCTGCCATCTCTTCGGCAGTGCCCTCGGGAGCAGTGAAGTGGACACCATCCTTGTCGATAACGGTGGGCATGGCCATCATCACGTTCTTGAAACCACACTTGTCGCAGTTCACATAGCAACCGGCAGGCCACTTGAAAGGTTCGCCACCCATGGCACCTTCAATCATCTTCACAGCCTGATAAGCAGGGCTCTGGAAGGAAGAACGGCCACGAAGCTTGATGATGTTAGAACCACCCTGAGTGGTCATGTGCTTAATCTCAGCCCAACGCTCTGCAGACAGAGGAAGTTCGCAAAGGGGCTTGCCATCGATGAGGGCCTTACTGGCGAAGACAGCCATCTGCTCGCCGTGACCGCCATAGGTGTAGGCGTTGGTGACCTTGTCTTGCTGTACGCCGAACTCCTGTGCCAGCTGCTGCTGCAGGCGAGTGCTGTCGAGGGCTGCCAGAGAAGTCAGTTGATTGGGCTTCAGGCCAGAGTGAATCAGGGCAGTCAGGGCAGTTACATCAGCGGGGTTGAAGATAACCACCACATGCTTCACATCGGGGCAGTATTTCTTGATGTTCTCACCAAAGTCTGCTGCAATCTGACAGTTGCCCTTCAGCAGGTCCTCACGGGTCATACCTTCCTTACGGGGAGCACCACCTGAAGAGATAATGTACTTGGCACCAGTGAAAGCCTCCTTGGCATCAACGGTATAAGAAATGTTTGCACCTGGGAAAGCGCAATGACACATCTCGTCGTAAACACCATGAACACCGGGCTCATAGATATCATACAAGCAGATGTTAGGAGTAAGACCCAACATCAGCACACTCTGTACCATGTTAGAACCGATCATACCGCCGGCACCAACGATCACCAATTTCTCGTCTGTTAAAAAAGCCATAATTGTATTTTTTTAATTGTTATATCAAAAGTGCTGCAAAGTTAAGAAAAAAGTGGCATATTTCACCCCTTTTTAATATTAATCTTAGTTAATCCGTTGAAAGTCTGACAAAAATGTCGTATCTTTGTAAAGTCGAAATTACAAAATTGGATATATAATGAATATTAATCAGCGACTGGAAGATTTAAGGGAGGTGATGCGTCGTGAACATCTTGCGGCCTTCATCTTTCCAAGTACTGATCCTCATCAGGGTGAATATGTGCCTGATCATTGGAAAGGGCGCGAGTTTATTTCTGGTTTTAACGGCTCTGCAGGCACGGCAGTGGTGACTTTGACGTCTGCTGCCCTTTGGACTGACTCCCGTTATTTCTTGGCTGCAGCAGATCAGTTGAAGGATACGGAATTCCAGCTGATGAAACAGAAAGTGGAGGGTACGCCTACCATTGCAGAGTGGATTGGCAAGGAGTGTGGTGCTGGAGTGGAGGTCGGCATCGACGGTATGGTGAATTCCACCAATAGCGTCAGGGAACTGATTGCTGAACTTCGGAAACAGGGTGGTATCACGCTGCGTACCAATTTTAATCCGTTGGCACAGATTTGGCAGAATCGCCCGCCGATTCCTGTGAATCCTGTTGAGGAGTTTCCGCTGATTTATGCCGGTGAGGCTGCAAACGTAAAGATCGCCCGTATACGTCAGGCCTTGAGGAAGCTTCATGCAGACGGTATGCTGATGGCTGCCCTAGATGACATTGCGTGGACGCTGAATCTTAGAGGGACGGATGTGCATTGTAGTCCGCTATTTGTGAGTTACTTGCTTGTTTCCTCAACCGCTGTCACCTTATATATAAATAAAGAGAAACTGACACCTGAGGTGGTAGCCTACCTGAGGGGGGGGGGCATTGGGGTGGATGCCTACGAGAATGTACAGAAAGGGCTGAAGGATTATTTCGAATATAATA
>JAEEGL012221010.1_pt1 | contig 20839 bp, 20 predicted proteins | sample 9134231 | NCBI WGS metagenome assembly JAEEGL01 (sample SAMN16246548, study PRJNA631951) | gut metagenome | biome: gut microbiome; feature: rumen; material: fiber-attached | host: Bos | place: Iran: Karaj | collected 2018-10
GCTGCATAGAAAAAACTCAGACAATCAAGAAATGGAGTCCTCCGCAGAGAACTCCCTGTCAATAGTCATCCAAAATGACAAAAACATCACCAAAATGATGGTAAGACAGCAGAAAACGCAATGACGGCAAGGCTGGTGCAAGAACCTGTCAAGGGCAAAGCCTCATGCCTACCTATACAAGAAGAATTAAACGACAATCCCTATAATAGACAGGAGGCTTAGCAGTGTCATCCATATTGTATAACTTAAAAACAGGTATTTTGCAATTTGCCAGTAATGATTATAGCTTTTCATCACAAAGACAATAGAAACAGACAATAATAGCAGGTTACTAAGTAGGTTCCCATATTGTTGAATGTCAGAATAATGTGTACCAACATAATAAGCGACTATCGGAACGCCAACTATAATTCCCATGACAACTCTGACAATTCCCCAAAACAATATCAGCAATGAAACAGGCTGCATCGCCTGCTTCCATTTTTTGAAAGCGAAGTTTGGTGGAAAAAAATATTCTCTCCGATTGATCAAGTAATTGGGCAGTTCCTGTTCTAATGCACGTTTTACTTTGGAAATTAGTCCAATCTTCATAATAAGGTATACAAGCCATACGACAAAAGGCAAAATGCTTGTTATAGTAATAGCCAAAATGTCATCGTCGTTAAAGTGTCCCCATTCACTCCAGCTATAGCAACCGCAGAATGCATACATCAGTAAGACAAAAGCCAAAATCCATATGTTCATCTTTGTCTTGAAGAAAAGCTGGCGATTATCTCCCACCTCTTTTATTGAGAAACGAACTACAGCAAGGAAATTCTTACTCATCATTACATTTCTTTTCTTTGCTTTTATCTTATATGAAGGAAACTTCTTTCGCACAATCTGTTCAATAGTGACCAGATTGACATTATCCTCATAAGGGAAATTCAATACCTGTTCCATAGGTAATATTCGTTTTTATACATTTCAATGAATCATTCAAAACAGACTTTCAACTCTTCATATGTCATAATCATTTCTGCTGACTTTCTTGAAGTCTTGCCAATGTATTTCATTCCCAATCCGAAGCCTGCATTAACGCACAACTTTGCCATTTCGAATAAATCACTTTTTCCCGTGCTCAACTCTGAAAATACTTTATACTTGTTCTTGTTGAGATTTTTTTGAAGGATTTCTATTTGATAAATATTCTCGTCTACTTCATAAACATATATAAATTCGTACTGCGGAGCTTCATAGGCTACGCAAGTCAATCCATCTCCAGCCGACATTGGAAGATCTTTTCTTGCTCCTTTCAATTCACTGAGTAACTGCCAGTATGCAGATGCAGGTAATGACAGCATCTTTTTAAGATCTGAAACAGAAAAGGTCACGGTTTCCGTCTTTTTAACATCCTTAAAAAACATAACTTGCTTAACCCCAAGCCCTGCATTCAAATAATCTTCATACATCGCTCTAGCACTCTCATTTTTAGCCTGTTCCAAAAAGGATTCACCATAGTCCCTTAAAACAGAATTCCCGTCACGGTCATAAATAGAGGGTCTCGAAGCTTGTTGTACAATATATCCTTCTTCTATTTTGATGCTTTCAATTTTGGCACCTTCTTCGGTTTCAATGGGAAGATTCTTATTAATGCCTGCAACCATCTCTTTTATCTCTTGAAGTTTTATCGTTTGCGCATGGGAAACACATGCTGCAAATATAAAACAGAATATAGCTATATATTTCATATTCAGAATATTTTTAGTCATTATCGTCTGCTATTTTAATTATCCTTGGCAATCAGTGTAAAAACTGTCTCGCCGACTTTAAAGTTGTCACCATAATTAAGATATATACTACTTTTAGCATATAAGGCGTTGTTGTTGACGTATACGGCATTTGTTGTACGAATGTGTCACACAGTGTCCTGACCCCATTGTGCATCACCCCATTGTGCACATTTTCTTTATAAAGATAATTAAGAACACATTTTTATCTAATTTACAACAAGTGTGATTTCACACGTCTGGAAATTGATTTCCCAGTTTCCCTTATGGTGGCTTTCCCATTTATACTTCTTGGCTTTTTCATCCCACCATTGCTGAAATCTTGTACCTGTCTCACCCATGTCTTTTACAAGTTTTTCATACAGTTCACCATTATCAGCGGTGAGAATCTTGGCCAGTTCTGCCAGGCCATTCTTACGTTCAAAGAGACTCTGAATCTCATCACGTTCCTCAGGGGTAACTTGCCCCACTTTTTTTCTTACTTCCATCTGTTCAAAATTTTAAAAGGATCTAAATAATCTATCTCTTCTATCTCATGGCTGCCACGCAACGTGATGCCATTTTCTTTTAGCTTTATCAAAAACGCCCTCGATGCATTACGCTCAACATGAGCAACCACACAGTGCTGGTGTGATGGCGTATTGGCATCTAGGGTTAAGTGCTGATTCTGCCATATACAGCGCTTGCACTGGTATGCATCGCACTGACGGCACAGCGGTGCATGATCAAGCTTCAGCAATTGCTGATTCCTAATTTTCAACCCATCCTTGGGGGTGCCGACGATATTAGCCTCATCATCATAATAATAAGCAGGACACAAGTAAAAACATCCATTGGGTGCCAGTGTGACGTTGCTTACCCCAGCGTTGCAATTATTCATCTCTGTCAACAACAAGCGATCTGTCAGAAGATTCAGTTGTACAAGCTTGCCAGACTTATAACACTCCACAAGATTATCGGTCAGTATATCCAGAGTATTACGGTAGCTCTCAACATCACTATCTTTAAACGTTTCCACATCAGTCGGCACGATATTCAGCCGAGATACAGAATCCAACCACCCCCTTACCACTGGCAAGTGGTCAGCCAATCCTTCACGACTGGTACGAATGATGCAAGTACTGCCCTGCGTTACCTTGTCATCCCAGCCACCGAGCACCACTACGTCCGCTTCATTGCAACATACAGAAGGCATAACCTTTGCATGGTCTATTGAGTCGATGGTCTCTAAGTATTTCAATGGCAATTCGTAATCAGGATAGACAAACTGAACGTTCAGATTTTCCTTCATAGCGAAACGGATACCTGCCTTCAAATCGTCCAAACCAATAAGCTTGCGTTCTGACTTCGACACTTTGTAATGGCAGTACGACGCGCTAGTATCGTCTAACAATATAATAAGGTGTGTCAGCATAGCGTAATATTTGATTTCTGCTTTTGTTCTTCATATTCTACAAGTTCCAATTTACGGAACAGCTTATTCCAATAGTAGTTGTTGGCACGCACGCGTGCTTTGTGCATTTTGCAGATGGCCGTAGCCCGCTGATAGATGGTATGTGTGTCAGCGGCATCATAGTTTTCCCCTTGACACCATGCACAGCCAGAAGCCACCTCGCAGTCAATACACTCCTGCTTGCTTTGGGTCGTGCGGTCTAACATCAAGAATGGACGCAGTTTGTTATTATCTATACCATCCTTCACATTACCAATAATCCATGCAGGCTTGCTTCTCAGCGAATAGGCTGCAAACCGCGTGCAAGGATAGAAGTTTCCTGCAGCATCTACAGCCAACATCTTGCCAGCTCCGCACCAGTTTTGGTTGTCTCGTTTCGGATCCATGGGCTTCCCGATAAACTCTTGATAAAACGAGCAGACATGGTCTCGATACAAGTCTTGATCGATGATAGCATCCGCAAGCTCAGTTAATTGCTCTTCAAATAGTATTTCATCACCATCCTTCCACACATCCTCAAACACACAATTGATATTTACTTCTTTAATGCCTAAAGCATAAAGATGAAGCACGCTCTCTCTGATATACGGTATGTCAGGCGACGAAATGGTTACTTTCGTTGCCGCTCCAGGGAATTGTTCAAGCCATAAAGGAATATTCTTCACCACATCTCTATACGAACCCTTTTCCGAATGCTTATATACACGGTTTAAGTCATGTTTAAACTCTGTTCCATCGATAGTGATACCTATACTCAGATGATTATAGTTCTTCTTGATAAACTGCTGTACCTTATCTTCATGATAATTGATACCATTTGTGGAAAACGAGAAACGATAGGAACTAAACCAATGATGGTCTCTTCTATACATTTCTGTTTTCAGATAGTCACAAATTTTATCTATTAGGTCTATTTCCAAGAATGGCTCTCCGCCTATAAAATCCCATACTACAGAGTCCTCTCTAAATTCATTTTCATTAGTCAATATGTAATCTATAGCATTTTTTGCTACATCCCACGTCATCCGCTCCTTAGTGTTTTTTCCAACCAAGTAACAGTATTTACACGCAAGTTGGCAGTCCTTTGTTACAATGAAAGTAATATTTTTTGATGCGCCATCTTGCCATTGTCTTGTATTGTTTTTTACTTCAATCATCACGTTCCACTAACACCCATATTCTGGCAACTACTATAACAATATGTTCGGCAAGTACTTGAACATTGAGTACTGCATGAGCCAAAACATGTTCCAGAACAACTTCCTCTAGAATAGCCTTGACATCCAGTTATACAATAGCCCTCGCATTGTTTGTCGCAAGAGCCACCACATGACCAATAGCATTGCCTGCCACATCCTGTTTTACATGTCGTATTACAGGATCCTGTACACTGTGATGCGCAATTTGAACATCCTTGAGAGGTTTGTCCTTTACACTCAGAAGCACATTGGGTAGAACATGAAGAACCCGTACAGCCACCACTTGATTGTTTTGTATACCCCTTACACTCAGAAGAACAAATTGAACTACAGTCACTACATCCTCCACCACTTTTACCATTTAGAGCGGCCTCTAATTCTGGATCATCTTTATCACACGCTGCCAACAATGCTGGTCCAAAAGCAATACCTGCTATGAACGGTAATGCTTTCTTTATTGATTTTTTAAAAAAATCTCTTCGACTTATAAATTCATTCTTATCCATAAACTTTCTACTAAAATATTCTATACGATATTGTTAAGAAGATATTCTGATTTTTCAAACTAACATTTGCATTGCTTACATCTGCAAATCCGTGTTCGTATGACACTGATACGGAAAACTTCTCGTATGAAACACCAACGCTACCTATTGCGCCATAATCTAAATTGGTATCAAAAGACTTTTGTCTTGTCTTCAAATCAGAAAATGGATATGCAACATAACCTCCAGCTTTAACAAACAAAGAAAAATCGCCAAATAAATGGTTAAAAGAATAACCTAAAGGCATCACATTAGCATTCACATAGTCTATTGGATATGCTCCGCTTCCCTTACGTGCGTAATTAATGCCCAATTCTGCAAAGTATCCTTCTGGTGCATAATCTGTTTCATTAAGATGGAATTGCCCTGTTATACCAGCGCCAAATCCTAAGCCTGCCACAGGAGAACCATCATTCCACATGAAATTAGAAAAACCTCCAAAAACATCTGCCATTAATCCAAACCCCATGTCTGAACTATGCTTTTTCTTTGGGGTTACCCTATTGGGAGAATATCTTGGGGTTATCTTTTTAGGAGTATTATTAGCAGTATTTCTCTTCGTTCTCTCCTTTTTTGATGATTTTGTCTTTGATTTTTTCTTCGAACTATTTCCTCTTTTTTTTGTTTTTGGATTACGCCCATTTTGCTGCTTGGCAATCATAGTTGAGTTCGTACCCTCAGAATAAATGGCATCAACTATATTAACCTCATTTTGACAAGTACCACTTTCTGGTCTTGTACTCAGATCATCATCTCTTGATTCTAGTACGGGCATCGACAGAGAATATGACGATACCAAGATTAAAGCAAAAAATATCAAAAGTCTCCTCATACTGTTATTTTTGTTCGATTTATAAGTTTCTACTACTTGTTATTAGCAGACTGCTCTTGCATCCGTTTCCACATCTGAGATAAATTCTCCTCAGGAACCCAGAAAATGACATCCTTCAGATATTCGAAAGCTACGTTTGATTCAATATTTTCAAACTTTGAATTTGATGTCAGTTCAAGGTCGTTGTTTACTTTGTGGTATCTGAATGCCAGATTTAAGTTGTTGAGATGACAATATGTTGGTACAGCAGGATAATTTTCCAAGGACTTTAATGCGATACTATTTATTTTCTTCAAATCACCCCTTGTTTTATGATTGATATTGATGAAGATGATATCACTCCCATTGATATTTTTTTCTTTTCGGGCATTTGCAATATATAATCCTTTTTCCTGAAGCACAGAATTATAGTCTTCTGCAAATTTTTGAAGTTGCTTTGCAAAATATGGAGCTGCAAAATTTCTATTGTCATCAACATTCAAAATTCTCCGGACATCATCCGTAGACAAATCAACATTCTTCCTGCCATATCGTATGACAAATGAAGCACTCTTTTCATCCATCATTGAAAGGAATGTCTCTACAGGGGTATCAGAATCTAACACTTTCCCAAGAGTAACTTGCGAAAGAGCTGTTCCAAAGAGTTTCTGGATGAACACCTCAGGTACCCAGCCATCACCGATTACGTTGTCAGCCCATTCCTCTGTTTGGCTATGATAAGGGAATGATATCGTTAATGTCCCATCCTTATATTCAACATTCTGATCAACTCGATTATCATCAAAGAATACAGGAATCGATGCGATAAGAGATACGGCATCATCAAATTTTGACTGACAAGAACTTAAGATAGTTCCAAACACTAAAAGTAATAGGATTCGAGACTTTCGTTTCATAATATTTCTTATTTATTGTTGTTTATTCTTCTTTTGCAATCAACGTAAATACGGTTTCACCGACTTTAAAGTTATCACCATAATTAAGATATATACTACTTTTAGCATACAAGGCGTTGTTGTTGACGTATACGGCATTTGTTGTACGTAGCACCGTCAGTTTAAAATTGTATTTCCCTGATTGTTCTCCCTTGGTAACTGCAATTTTAATAGAACGACGGCTTGCAGTATTATCCTCTAATGAGATGTCGGACGGTTCATTAGAATCTGCACGCCCAATTATCGTCTCTCCAGGAAGCAACACTTGACTTCTGAGCTGTCCATCCTTATTCCACACGAGGATGCCCTCCCGAGTTGGGAACTCGCTTTCTGCAATAATTTGTGTCCTTCTTTTAGCAGGAACACCATCTTCACCCCGTGAGCTAAAGCAAATATATGTATCACACTCGGGGCATTTTATCTTCATCACTTCGTCATTTGTTGTTTTTGATATAAACAAAGAATGGCAATTTGGACATTTAAAACTATAAACTTTTCCTATTTCAGCCTTTTCATGTATGACATAGACATTGTCCCCTTCAAAAAGTTGCAGGGGTTCACCTAAAAGTGGATATTGGTCTCTTCGATGTTTCTTGTCCATATTACTAAGCCTTTATATACGTTTCAAAAAAAATCTTATCAATTGCATGATAGAAGGGTTTCATTGATGGTTCTAATAAAATAGAAAACAGCTTATTAAATTTCATCGCGTCCATCTCATCAAATTCCATTTTACCTTTCATTGAATCACTAAGTGCATCTAATAGTGCAAAAATGTCATTTCGCATTTTGTTATAATCATTCTTCTTCAAATGTCTGATGGATGAGTGTCGGAACATTCCCACCGGCTTTCTGAAATCGACCTCTTCAAATCTGCTGTCGTACATCAAATCTTCGTACTTCACGACTTTCCCTTCATTCATAACAACTGTAACAACAAATCTTGGGGCAAAAACCCTCGTTTTATCGATTTCTCCCGTCATTTGATATTTTAGGAAGGGGATAACTAAACAGGGTTCTCCATTTCTAAGAGAAAGCATGGGAATTCCTGGGGTATATCCCATTGGTATATTGCTGTTGAGCAAAAACTCGTTTGTCTTTAAACTCTTCAATATTTCTTCAGTTTTCATATGCAGTTTATGTTTTTGGTTATTTGTTGGGATAGCACTTAATCATCTGGCATTCGCCATCTTTCCAGGCATCCATAAAGTCATCTAAAGGCACCATTTCGCCCTTTCCGTTGGGGCTACCTGAATCGTTGAGGATAACCATTGGATGGTCAGGATCAGAATAATCAATTCCGATAACTTCAACAGCATGGTTTGCACCACTGGCAGGTGAAAACAAGTCATCTCCTTCGCCATACCAAATTTCATTAGCATCTATGGCAACAATAACTCGCCCACCTTCGCTGAGACAATTCTCTATATCATCTATTCCATTATGGAAGCTCATTTCGTTTTCAATGCCATAATAATCTAGCATCTTATTTGTATTCAAGAATGTTGTTCCAAAATCATCAGAGAACCATCCGTTACTCTCAGCCACAGATACGAATTCACTAATATCAATATCTTGCCCCGTAAACTCTTCTACAATGAATTTCTGAGAATACAATGCGCACCGTCCTGTATTTCCTTGGTATTCCCATTGCTCCATGCTAGAACTTGGATCGCCAGTAATGCCTTCTGGATAGTTTGGGCCAGGTTCAAACTGGTTAAGTTCCTCATAGGTTGTACCTGTGATCGATTCAGCATAGCTAGGTGGATCATTTAATGGCGTAACAGTTCCATTAGAGGGGTCATATTGGCATATCTGTGTCCAGTCATCGCGGCCATCTTCATCGTAGTCATGATGTATGTCAGCTCGGTCAAGAACACCATCCTTGTCTGAATCGTATATCTCTGTCATCATGTCAATAGTACCATTTGCATCGCTGTCCTCATATATTCGTAAGCTATCGAATTGACCGTCATCGTTATAGTCCGTTCCTCTCATTGCATAATCAATACTACCATCTCCGTCCGTATCCATCTGCATTGAATAAGTATCGACCTTTCCTGTATGGTTGGAATCTTGTTGTACTTCCACTATATTATCATTGCCATCACCATTTATATCAACCCCCTTATACCATGTGTCAGAACTTCCATCGCCATTGGTATCTTCTTCAATATTGGTCGTTTCAAAGAATCCATCTCTATCATTATCAGTAAGTTCTACTGTTCTGTCAACACTACCATCAAAATTGTCATCAACATAAGATGTCATGTGGTCGACAATCCCATCACCATCAGTATCCTCCATGACATGTACAGCATCAACAATTCCATCACCATTGCGATCCTCTTGAAAAAAATCATAGTATGGTTCCTGACTTTGATAAGGATCATGATTATATTCCTCTGTGTTGGGGCAATTATCTTCTACATCAGCACGCACAAGATTCTCGTCACCATCCACATTTTCATCATCAGCAATTGGCATGGATATTTCTTCTTGAGTATCCATAATTTCGTTTAAAATGAAATCTTCCATATAATCAATTTTTAAGTTAATTACTACTTATACAGATGTAAAAACTATCTATTTCTGTCACTACGACCGATTTATTTTTGCTGAACGATAATTTTTGCTTGCTGATTTTCACTGCCTATTACAATTTCACCATTCCTTGACGATTCATTTTTTTGCTTAGATGCTACAACTATCTTCATGACAGATGTTACAACCGATGGATCATCAGCACTGGCAGTTCCTTTCTTGACTAACCCTTTGACTTTATCACCAATCTTACCCAAGAATCCTTTCTCCTTGAATTCTTCTCCAATAACACTAACCCATTCAGGCTTAGATATAATTTTCCAATTCCGATTGTTGTTATCTTCTTCTGACGAATCTGAGTTTGAATAGACTTCAATAGATTTACTACCGCCCTTGCTCGAAAACTCTACGACAGTTTTCTCTACACTAAGTATTGTCGGCTTACCGCTTTGTTCAACAATAAGAATCTTTTTTAATTCGCCTGCCCTAACTTCTATAGTCTGACTTCGTTGTCGAGTGCTGTTGTTTGCAGAACATACAATTTCAAAACTTTTCTCATCTTTATGTTGATTTACAGAAATGAATGCTTCTCCATCATCATTCGTGATAGGTGTTATACTCCATTCTGCCTCTGTAGTAGTTAAACTGACCGTCACAGACCTGCGTTCACAATCCAGTTGAAGCTTTTCATTACTTAGTTCTAAAACGGATGTCTTCAATTCTGTTGTTTTAACATTCTGTGAGTTCCCTCTTGTATTCTTATTTGTGGAAATCGTTTTAATAATATTATTGCTTACTGCTATCGCATCATCACATTGTTTTTTCTTAGTGGCAGAATCATAAAGTTTCTTTGCTGATTTGAATTTTTCTATTGCAGATTTCTGTGATTGAACAGTTTGTTTTTTCTGTAACTCCAATCCCTGAGAATAAAGCCTATCACCAGAACTCTGAGCATCCGCTGGACTAGAAATACCAAGCGTAGCAAAAATAAATATTAGCTTAATAAAAATCTTCATAATATATTTTGCACTTTTGAAATTATTGGTTAATTACCTTTTCTATTTCCTTAATTCTCTCGCTGATGACCTTAGATTCTTCTACGACAATTGGATCTGGATCCTGATTCAGAATCTCAACTTTCTGAGATAATTCTTCTCGTGCATTAATAAGTGCATCAATAAGTTTTTGCTTGTCGGCACTATAATCAATTTCAGGACTATTGTCCTTCAATTGAATGAGCGCAGCATCTGCTTTATCATACAACAGTTTGGCATCAATGAGGTTTTTGTCGAATCCTTCATCATGACGATAGCCTTTCTGCGCAAATTCATTGGCTTGTTTTACAGATGAGGTTATAATCATCATGAGCGAGTCCCTGGTATTTTTCTGCTTCAAAGCAATACTTTCTGCTTCTTTATGCGAACTATACCAACTAGCTCCTCCGAATCCACCCAAGAATACTATTAACGCACATATTATTGCAATATAAATCATACGCTTTTTGCGAGGGTCAGCAGCCCTTTTGATGTCAAGGGATTCTATGTCGACTCGCATCTCAGCAGAAGTCTGATAACGCAATTCTTGCTTCTTATCACATGCTTTATCAATAATCCGTCTTAAACGTGTATTTTTTATATTTTTGGAAGGAATTTTCAGCTTTACTTGTTTGTCAAGAATCTCATAACGTGTTCCCTCAAAAGGTACATGTCCCAAAATACATTGATACATAAGAATACCTACTGCATAAATGTCGGTTGTCTGGTCTTGGTGTTTTATATCACCCAACGCTAGTTCAGGCGAAGCATATTCGGGTTTCCCCATAAATACACCTGCAACAGTTTGTACTTTATCGTGTGTCGTTAACTTGTCCATCTGTTTACATATACCGAAGTCAATCAACTTGATGTGGTTGTCATCAGTAATCATAATATTAGATGGGTCTATGTCTCGATGTATGTACCCAGCATCATGGAGTGCCATCAGTCCAGAAAGAACATTTTTAATTATAATTTTCGCAAAATGGTCTGGATCTTTGCTGTAGATGTTGAGTAATTTTTTTGCGTATGGAATCTCTTTCCCTTTAGCATCTGAGCATTTCCCGTCAAAAATGTCTGTCAGAGAGACACCGTGAAGAAGTTCACTAACAACGTGAAAATGCTTCTGAATCGTGTTATTGAGAGTCGTTTCAGTTTCAATAAACCCTAACATCTCAATCAAATTGTCATTCCTCAATTGAATAGACGATTCTCGGCGTGCACGTTCCACAATTTGCTCTGACAAATCTGCAAACATAAATTTTATGGCTACAGGTCTAGTTTCGCCTGTCTTTGTATTGACACAGCGTCCCTCATATACTTTGCCTGTTCCACCTTCGCCTATCGGTTCTACATCAGAATCGACTTCGTAATAAATCCCTTTTCTTTTCTCTGACTCACCTTGCAATTTTATTACGGCCATAAATATATAACATTATCTAAATTAAAAAGAAATATCATTGTATCCATCTTCCAAGAACGAATCATCATTTTCACTAATTGATGACTCATCTATGTATTCAGTGTCATACACATTATCCTGATTGTCCTGTTCTTCGTTAAAACTATCAGTATCATCATAATTTGTGTCGTATGAAATATTAGCATGATAATCTTCTCCATGACCAATGTCTGGTAAAGAGAAATCATCCGCTAAGCACTCTATGGGTATTTCATCATTGGTCACATACAGAAATGTATTGTCAACAGAGTCAATAACATCCTGTATTTCCACCATTTCTGGATTTGAATCTATTACTTCTTCCACCATATTACTTTCTTCGGTAGAGAGCATTCCATCCAAATAGGCAGCCATTTGTTCTTCAGAGAGAACTGGTTCAAAGTAATTTCCCATAATGTCCTTCCTTATTTACTACTTCGTTAAACTGTTTTTTCGCTCGCATATGCTTATTGTAGAAATTATCCATACTCATTTGCAAGGCAGAGGCAGTCTCTTCATTGGACATCCCTTCCAAATATCGCAATCTTATTATCATGCTATATCGCTTGTTAGGCATAAGTTCCAGTATAGCCTCTATATCATCCCTGCTCATGATGGACTCTTCTACATACATAGATGCTGAAAACTGGCTAAATCTGTCACTTTGGTAATTGTTAGTATCTATTTTTTCTTCTACGAAGGAAATCTTTTGTTTTCGCCTATAATGCTCATAACAATAGTAGACTGCCACAGTTTTTAACCATGTAGTTAAAGTACTTCCAAACTGAAATGTCTGTAGTTTGCATACCCCTGTATTTTTGTTATAGCTCATTATATGTACATAAATTTCGTTTATAAATTCTAAACAAGATTGGCAGTCTGTATAATAATTATCATAGACTGATTTAAATAATGGATAGCATTTTATATACAAATATTGCTGCGTAACCTTCTGATCACGCAACAAAATAGCATTTACAATCGTGCAATCATCCATTATATTTACATCCATGTTCAATTTTGTAGCCCCCTAACTTTTGTCTTTATGATTTCTATATGTTTTTTACTGTCGTTTGTAGTTTGACCATACCTGTTACTAGCTACAGTTTTCTTATCATTAAGCAACCTAAGTATTTCCTTAATATCTTTCTTTTTCTCATCAATGACTTTATTTTCAAGTCGATTTACATCGGGTTTAATGATTTCCTTGACAAATCGTCTTTTTTTCTCTTCAGATTTTCCTCTGCTTTTTTCATTTATTTGTTTTAAGTTGTCAAGGTTCTTTACCACATGGTTTATCTGGCGAGACACTTCTTGCCTTTCTCCATTTCTTATTGTTGGATCTTGGAAAGGATTTCCAACAACACTTTGAGTTGGGGGAATAACTTGTCCATCAATGGATTGTGAATCCAAATATGTAGAATCACTATCCTTAACTCTAACATTATCATATCCTATGGTTGTGGTTGTAATTCCCTTTAAAGGTTTTTGACCTTGAGAATCTTCACTTTTTTTATGACATTGGAAAAAATACAACACGATAATTAATGCAGCAACAACGAGACCTGCCACCAACATTCGAATATGTTTGTTCTTAGAAGAAATAATTGATTTCTTATCGCCGTTCTCCTCTTGATAAACTATGGTAGGCTTTTTCTTAATCTTTTTGAGAGCAGAGTCAAAGGATGTATCAATAATTGCTAAAGTCAGATTGTCATGGCCACCACCATTAGCAAGGCCTATTCGGTCTATTTCCTCAACCATTGCTGTCGTTAGTTCGCTTATTCCCATAACACGGGAGAGCGATTTTACCAAATCACGTTGTGGGAGCATGCCCCAAATTCCGTCAGAGCATAATACAAATCTGTCTCCTCTCAGAAATGTAACTTCATCAAAATCTATTTCCATGTTAGGCCTAATGCCTAATGCACGTGTAACAATATTTGATTGTGGATGATTCCTTGCCTCTTCTTCCGTGATTTTTTTTTGGCGTACCAAATTAGCAACAACTGAGTGATCAGAACTGCGGAATATAATAGTACCCTTCCGCAATTGATATATACGCGTATCACCTGCATGGGCTATAACAGCAGAGTCTTCATTTAATATAATAGCTGCTACCGTTGTTCCCATTCCTCTTAACTCTGGCGTTTCTTTTGCCTTGGCGTATATGATGTCATTTGCTTTTTCTATGGCAAATTTTAATGCGTTCTCTCTTGGTGTATGATCAGAAACGTCAGAAAGCACATTTAAAATTGTATCAACAGCCATAAGGGAAGCAGTCCTGCCACCAGGACCACCCCCCATACCGTCACAGACTACAAGCAACAAACCTAATGGAGTATCAACAAAGCCAGCGTTGTCTTGGTTTTCATCACGTCCACCTTGTCGTGTTTCTATACTTCCAACAAAGGGATATTTCGTTGCTATTGTGGTCATATAAATGATTGAATTACTTTTCTTTTGATTCTATTTCATCCAGTTCATTGGGAACAATTGTTATTGACGATGAATCATTAGGTGACACATACTTGTATTCAAGATTACAATTCCCCTTTACTAAGAATTTTTTGAGTTTGTCTGACATATTGTTGATAATACTGTCTCTAGTATTATCAAGATTGATTGTTACTATAGCTTGATCGGTGAGACTCAGGCGAAATGTCATTGTGTTATCTGCAAAAGTTACTGATTCAAGTTTCGTTCCATTTGCCTCATCTTTTGGACAATTTTTGTTATATTGAACAGCAATGTCCGACAATCCTTTTACGTACTCAGAGGGAGAATTTTCTTTCTTTTTGCATGATACTGTTAATCCTAAGACTAATGCTAAGGAAAAACAGCCAACTATTAAATTAATTATTCTCTTATTTTTCATAATTTCATCTTTTGAATTTAAAGAATATTGAACGTTGTAGAATAGAGCTGTGCTCCTTTCTCAAAGTCATAGATTTCCACTTTGTATTCTCCGGCTTTCCAGAAGTCTTCTGCTTCGGAACCATATGGGGCTAATTCACATTCCTGAGTTTTATTGGTTTTCTTTATTTCAATGTTTGTTGTAGAGCAGTAATCTACGCCCTTTGTTGCAATCATTGCCTTACCGTCAGGACTAATTATTTTCATGCCAATTTTGAAGATTCCTTTCTCTGATGATGAAACATCAAGGCTTGCCTTAATATACTGGCATGCACTTTTGCGCAGTGGCTGATTATAGTCAGAAATGACATTGCCTTTAACATCGAAATTACCAAAAGCAATATAAGTAACCTTTAAAGGGCTATTGCCAATGGGAACATTTGGAGTGATGGGCTTGTTCTGAGCAATCGAATCCTTTTTCCACTGATCAAATGCCTTGTCATACGTACTCTTAAAAGTCTCATCTGCATCTTTGAATGCACCAAGCATCTTACGGAATCCTCCATGGAAATCGGAAGGATCCTTTGCATAAGTCTGCATTATAAATTCAATACGTTTATCTTTGTAAGTACATTTAATCTTGTGCTTAAGATTTACTTCGTTACAGGCCACTCTTGCACATGAAGGCTTAAAAGCAGGATCTTCATCAAACTTCAAGCCCTTGCGATGAACAGTGTACAATACTGGTGAATTTTCATCAAATGTTACCCAATAAAAAACACCATTACTCTTAAAGCATACACTGTTGTCACGAGTGTCAATACTTGGTGTAAGGCCAACTGCACGGAGGTGCTCTACAAGAGCCTTCTGTGCCTTGGTTCCGTCTTCTGTCAATGACTTCTGAGCCATTGCATTCATCGATAGGCAAAGCCCTACCATTGCTAAAATAATACGAATTGCTTTCATAACTATTCCTTTTATTTGTTAATATTATAAATTTAGAAATTCAAATTGCCCCATTTGCCAGTTTTGCTATCATATGACTGCCAAGCAAGTACTGATCCACCTCGGTAATAAGTCTTTTTTGTTGGCGTAACTCCGTCACTTGCATATGAAATGTGTAGCTTAGAGAATCCAGCCTTTGAATCATCTAATTTTCCTGAGGCGTTAAACATACAAGCTTCAGTTAGAGAATTCTGTTCATTATAACTATATGTCACATAATTAGTCATGCTCCCATTTGTGCCAAAATACTTTTCCTCAGTTCTATTTCGCTTAGAATCATATGCATATGTAACTTTTGCATATCCGTTGGATTTGTGCTTAACCAAATTCCCATTTATGTCCTTGTAACATTCGCTTGCGACAAGATTATTCTCATTATATTTACGTTCCAGTAGATGGAAACCTTCTGTGCAAGTATATTTATTGCCATAACCATCAAGGCATACAATAGAAGTTATATACCCATGTTCATCGTATGTTATCTTTGCTTCTGGGTTAACGTTACTTCCGTGAATAGGTTTCCCTTCCTTGCCAAGATTCTTTTCATAAATATAATTGTTGCGTTCATCGTACTTTTTTATACGTTTGTGCGTATTCTGCGAATCATATGCAGGATTGCCATTGACATCTAAATATACTTGTTCTATAACGTTACCTCTTTCATCGTGCTTAATGTTTAACTCACAATAGTTTAACCCCTGCTGATTTACCTTCTTTCCTGAAAGATTTGTGGTATACATTTTTGTGACTCTATTGTTCTCATCATACTCATAGTGAGAAACAACACCTTGAATTGCACCAGAGCCATTAACTGTCCACGAAGAGATTTGGTTCCCGTTATTATCATATGCATATCTTTCACTTTTTATTATGCCACTATTAGCATTGTAATACTTTTCTTCAGTTGTAAAATTAGTTTTTTCGTCGTAGATATATTCTTTAGCATAATATCCAAATGATGTCATACATGGCTTCAATGAACTATTATAATTGTGAATAGTCTTTATATTGCCCAACACATCGTATGTGACTTCTTCTACAGCATAGCCATCATGACTGTTGACAAGCGTCTTCCCATCCTTGTCAAGGAACTCATATTTCACAATGTTCCCTGTTTTGTCGTAAGTATATTGGCAAATAGCAAAGCCATTTTGATTGTATGTTAAATGCCCATCCTCGTCAAAGAATGACATCGACTTACATTGAAAGCGCTCATCATATTTATATCTAACACTGCTATTAAAACCGGCATATCGTGCTGGTTTAAGATTTTTTCCCAGGTAATCTACTTTTAATACATTTCCTATTGAGTCATACTCGCAAATTATTTTGTGAATACCTACAGAATTCTCTATTGGCTTATCATTAATATCATAATAGGCTGTTGTCAAGTTCATTCCTTTGTCATTGACCGTAAATTTGACTATTCCGGAAATCTCGCCATCCTCAGAGACATTGTTCACGCGCTTTCCCTCTTTATTAAGGAACTCTATGGAAGTTTGGTAGCCATCTTCATTGTATGTATTTCGTACCTGGGCAAATCCATTCTTTCCTATCAAAAGATTACCTTTCGAATCAACATATCCCTGACTAATACGAAAACCGTTATCATCATACTCATAAACGAATCCACATGATGAAACGTCCGTACGATATGATGGTTTTTCGTCAATAGTATAATATCGCTCGCTTGCTCTGTTTCCCCATTTATCGTAGGTAAGTTTGACAAGTGGGCAATTGTTCCCGTCGTGAGACGGATTTCCAGTTGCAGACAGATATTTAACTTGTGTCCAATTATCATCATCATCATACTCATATTGTTTAATGGCAAGACCAATCTTATTCCCTCGAACTTTACCGTCTTGTCCTAAAAATCGAACTTCTTTAATTCGCCCTTTCTCATCGTATGAATAAGCTTGACCATAAATGTTTTCAGAATCACCAACAGGTGTGTTATCCTCGCCACTTGCATATTCTATACGCAACAAATGCCCATTGTCATCATAAGTCAACAAATATCTCGTAATGGAACTTCGCTCATTATCATTTACATTATAAAGCTGAGTCGTATTTGACTGCAATCGTTTAGCTGTACCATGTTCGTCATCATATTTAAACATGGCAACTTTCAGATTCTCATCATAATCAATCTTATATAGCAGCTTCCCATATTCATCATAGACTTTTTTATAGTCAATTTTCCCGTTATCACTATAGAAATAGTATACGTCAGTGAAACGACTATTCATATGCTCCGTATCAGTATGGCGTACAGGTTTTTCTTGGGAATTAACCAATGTAATACGTCTAACTTTCCATCTTGATGATTCCACTCGGTATGAAAGTTCTCTATGAGACATTTCTCTTCCGCTTAAGCTTCCAACGCCTTCCGCTACACCAAATATTTCTGCATAATCTTTGTAATAATCGACCTTTGTTCTGAAATAATCCCAAAGTCCAAAGCCTAACAAGATAACTACAGCAGCTGCGGCAGTAGCTAAATATATCGGTGTTTTTGATTTCTTTTCAGGTGCCAGCACATTCTTAACAGCTTTGAACATCTCATCACAAGTAGCATAGCGATCTTCTTGTTTCTTCGCTGTTGCCTTGTCTACGACAAGTTGCAGACCATCAGAAATGTAAGGGTAATAGTTTTTCATCCGTGGAAGATTTTCATTCACGACATGTCCCTTTATCTCCAATTCCGACATAGTGGTAGAATCGTATGGTGCACGACCTGTCAACATCTGGTGAAACAACACTCCCAAGGAATATACATCCGAACGTTGATCTAGTTTTTGACCATACACCTGTTCTGGGCTCATATATGCAGGGGTCCCCATAGAGGCACCCCCCCCTTGGTTACAATTTGCTTCTGAGATAATCTGAGCGATACCAAAGTCCATTACTTTGATATGTCCTTCTTTATCAAGAAATATATTGCTTGGTTTGATGTCACGGTGAATGATACCATGTTGATGAGCATACGAGAATGCATTAAGAATTTCAGCAAACATAGGATATGCCTTCTCCTCAACTATCAGTCCGTTCCTTTTTGTAATATACTCTTCAAGTGTGCATCCATCAACATACTCCATGATAAGGAATACGCCATACTCGTTCTCAACAAAATTGAGAAACTTTACAATATTCGGGTGATTCAGCGAATTAAGCATGACAGCTTCTTGCTTGAATCGTGCTCGAATCATCGGGTTATTTGCATATTTAGGATGCAACGCCTTAACTGCGACTAACTGCTCTATGTTTTTGTTGCGGGCAAGATACACCTCACCCATACCTCCTCGGCCAAGGAGCCGGATTAATTGATAATTGAGAAGATCAACAGGTATCATATAGGTTCCGTATTATAAGCGTTAATTGTAAAAATCCTCTCTGTGTAATAGATTTTTTATGAACTGCCATAGCAATTGTATAACATAGATTCCCATTATAATGGGAAATCCAATAAGGATTCGATTAAATTCAAGAGCAACCGTGGACAAGACGATTGTCAGAATGATTATTCCTATTGCAAGCCAAAGAGGTTTAGTAATCTGCCAGAATGGTGTCTCATACCATGGGCCGTTTTCAAAGTCAGTAGCCTCATACGGTGGTTCTGACAAGGGCTCACTTACCATTTGTGTCAATCCTACCGGATCTTCAGTTGTGGAACTTTGCGCCTTGATTTTCTCAGAAATAAGCCTTTGCACTTCACTCCAATCTAACGAGTAGTTACTATCGCAAGCCAAGAGAATAGTCGGTATACTACCGTCAGCAGGAATATTCTCAGACTCATTACGACTTATTTTCTTCCCATTCACCAAGGTGCCGTTGGAACTATGGTCAGTGATGACATAGTATCGTCCACCTGTAAATTGCTTATAAGCAATGTCCAAGTGATTCCTACTAACCTTCATCAAGGGATCGTCAATAATAATATCACATCCCTCTCGTCCAACAGTTATAAAAATATTGTCAGTTTTGTTTGAACTTATAATTGTATGCGAACGGCTTGCACTTGGAAGCAGATTCTCCAAATCCTTGCGAAACTCTCTACAAGACTGATAACGCTTCATCATATTTCTGTCAGTAGCGTGATCAAGGATTTCCTGCAATTTTGCAGGAAAAGATTTCTTGCTATGCTTTGACAACTTTGGAAATGGGGTATTTGCTATATTCGAGCGAGTCTCGAAGTCACTTGATAAAGTGTTGTATGCGTGATGACCCGTCAACATGTAATAGAACACACAACCTAAAGCATAAATATCTGCACGATGGTCAATAGAGAATCCATCAGCTTGTTCAGGGCTCATATATCCATCGGATCCAATGATAGTTCCAATTACAGTGCCGCCATTTTGACTACCCATGTCTTTAGCAATACCAAAATCAAGAATGCAAATCCTTTCATCATTCCGTATCATGATATTGCTTGGTTTCATGTCCCTGTGTACAAAGTTCTTTTCGTGGACGAATTGCATAGCTTCCAGTATCTTTACCATAAAACGTGTCGCACGTTCCCAGGGGATAGCACCATATTTCTGCACATACTGTTCCACATTCAAACCATCGACAAACTCCATGACAATATAAAAGTTGTCACCAAGGGGAAACTGATCGTACACCTTTACAATACTGTCATTGTTTAGTTGCTGAAGCAACTCCACTTCTCGCTCAGTCCTAGTACGGATTTCGAAATCAGAAGCAAACTCTGGAAGAATTTCCTTTATAGCAACTTGTCTTCCTTGTGGATCTGTACCACGCAGGACTCTTCCCATTCCTCCTGAGCCAATGGGATTATCTTCAACCTGATATATAGAAATTGTTTTCATTGTTTATTCGGATAGGAAATCTTTTGCATTCTCTATTTCTTTCTGTGACATTCCACCTGAACCTGATTCTGGCTGAGGAATAGGCAATGGATTATCTTTCTCTTTCTGCTTTTTATCTACAATCTTCTGCACATCATTTCCTTTTTTGTTATTAGGCTTTACTGGAATTATAGGCTTTGTTGTGGGCGGATTCTGAACTGGTGCTGTTGGAGTAACAGGAGAGGTTGGACGGGATTCATTTTTTCCCCCATTTCCTGTTGGATTAGAGGTTTTGCCTTTTTCATCTGTTTTCACTTTTTCTGCTTCCTCTTTTTGCTTCTGGCTCATATAGTAGTAGCCACCTCCAAGACAAAGAGCTGCAATAATGAGTATGCAAATAATCGAATAAAGCAGC
>JAEEGL014900375.1_pt1 | contig 20839 bp, 21 predicted proteins | sample 9134231 | NCBI WGS metagenome assembly JAEEGL01 (sample SAMN16246548, study PRJNA631951) | gut metagenome | biome: gut microbiome; feature: rumen; material: fiber-attached | host: Bos | place: Iran: Karaj | collected 2018-10
CAAGGAGAACATCCCGCGCCAGCTCTTCGAGGTGCCCATCCAGGCGGCCATCGGCGGCAAGATCATCGCCCGCGAGACGGTCAAGGCGCTGCGCAAGGACGTGCTCGCCAAGTGCTACGGCGGCGACATCACCCGCAAGAAGAAGCTGCTCGAGAAGCAGAAGGAGGGCAAAAAGAAAATGCGCTCCCTCGGCACGGTGCAGATGCCGACGGAGGCGTTCATGGCGGTGCTCAAGCTGGATGAATGATTTTGCAGGCCGGGGAACATTTCCCCGGCCTGATTCGTCTTATTCCCAAATACGTTTGGAAAGGGGAACGTGCCCATGAAAAAACTCTTCACCGCCGCGCTGGCGCTGAGCCTGTGTTTCGCGCTGCTCGTCCCGGCGGCCGCCACAGGCCTGGGGATCGGCTTTACCCCCAGAGCCGCCAAGGCCACCAATAACACGATCGTCGTGAGCAACAGCACGGACGTGCCCGACGCGCACGAGGTGCATCCCGCCGTCTACAAGATCGCGGGGGACAACTACTTCCGGCTCCGCGATCTCGCCATGCTCCTGCGCGGGAGCGCGCGGGAGTTCGCCGTGGACTACGACGCGGCAGCGAAAACAGTCTCGATCACGTCCGGGAGGCCCTATGTGCCGATCGGCGGCGAGCTGTCCGGCGCGGCAACAGCCATCGGCGGCGCGATCCCCACGAACAACGACATCCGCATCGACGGCGAGAGTTCGAGCCTGACGGTGTTCAAGATCGGCGGGGACAACTATTTCCGGCTCCGCGATTTGGGCAGAGCCCTGGGTTTTTACGTTGGCTATGACGAGCATACGAAGATCGTGTATATTTCCGGCGCGAAGGGCTACGACTGGGCGAACGATCCCGACGGCATCCCATTCACGGCGCGGTATATCCGCACGAACGGATACCGCGACGGCGTTTCCTATCCCGTCGTGACGCTGATCGACAGCGCCGCCGCGCTGCGGCGGTACTATGAGGCGAACCGGGCGCTGTACGACTTCTCCCACAAGGAGACCGTGTATTCCGACACGACCGTCGGCTTCGTCGACGCGATCGCGGGCTATGACGAGGCGTGGTTTGAGACGCATCAGCTGCTGCTCGTGCTTTTGGAGGAGGGCAGCGGCTCCGTGCGGCATGAAGTGACGCGCGTCACGGCGGGCGCGGAGCCGACCATTGATATCGACAGGCTGATCCCCGAGGTGGGCACCGACGACATGGCGGAATGGCATATCCTGATCGAGACGGACAGGACGTTCGACCCCGCGGGCGAGATCGCGGTGCGCCTCACGGCGAAGAATCTGGCATAAGCAAAGAAGGCCGGCGTTTTCGCCGGCCTTCTTTGCTTATTTACATTTCAGCGTGATCACCGGGACGTGCGGGGGATTGAGGAAGCGCGGGATGCCCCGGACGCCGCCCAGCCCGCGGGAGATCACCATATCGTAGCAATACGTGTGATACACGCCCGCGTCGTATTCCGGGAAGAGCTCGCCGTTGTTGCCGAGCACGCCGCCGACGAAGGGCAGGCGCAGCACGCCGCCGTGCCCGTGTCCGGAGAGGATCAGATCCACGTCCAGCAAGGGGTATTTCTCCGCGAAGTCGTTGCGGTGGCCGAGCAGGAGCACGTAATCCTCCGAATACTCCGCACGGAGCGAGGCTACGACCTCCTTCGGCGTGGGCATGCCCGCCCGGGCGTTGGGATCCTCCACGCCGCAGAGGACGATCCGGTCTCCGCCGCGCTCGATCGTCCGGTACTCGTTGGAGAGGACGGTCACGCCGCATTCCTCCAGCGCCGCGCGCAGCGCTCTCATGGCGCGGCTGCCCACGTCGTGGTTGCCGCTGATAAACCAGCAGGGGGCGATCTGCGTGAGCTGGGCGCAGAGCGCGCGCACGACGGGGATATCCTCCTTTTCGGTGATCATGTCGCCGGTGAGGGCGATCAGCTCCGGCCGCGCCGCGCGCACCGCTTCCACGAGACGGCGGTTGTCCTTTCCGAATTCCATCCCGTGCAGGTCGCTGAGCTGCACGATGCGGAAGCCGTCGAAGCCCGCGGGCAGGCGGGCGGAGGCGAGAACATATTCGTCCCGGTCCAGCCGCCAGCGGCTGTCCGCGAGGATCGCCGCGACCGCCAGCGCCATGGCCGCCGCCGCGATCGGCAGACGGCTGCGGCGCCTCTTTCCCTTTGCAGCCATTACGCCTCCAGATCCTTGATATACATGGGCTTCGCGTGCGGGTCGCCCGTGGCGCGCACGTCCACCTCAAAGCGCGTGAGGTACTTCATCAGGCCGCTGAGCTTTTTGAAGCCGAAGTTGCGGGGGTCGAAGTCGGGCCGCTTTTTGATGATGAGGTTGCCGAGGTTCGACATATCCGCGTAGCCGTCCTCGTCCGCGAGATCGGCCACGGAGTCCGCGATCAGCTCGATGATCTCGTCCGGCACCTGCTTGTCCGAAGCCGCCTTTTCGGCGGTCTTTTTCTTCGCGGCGGTCTTCTCCGCCGTCTTCTCGGCGGTCTTGTCCGCGGCGGCCTTCTCGGTCGTCTTTTTCCGCGCGGCGGTCTTTTTCTCCTGCGTGGCGGACTTGAGCCGCTCGCGGATGACCTCGATGTAGATGAACTTGTCGCAGGCAACGATGAAGGGCGCCGGCGTCTTGCGCTCGCCGATGCCGATGACGTACATCCCGGCCTCGCGCAGACGGATGGCCAGCCGCGTGAAGTCCGAATCGCTGCTCACCAGCACGAAGCCGTCCACGCTGCCGCCGTAGAGAATATCCATGGCGTCGATGATCATGGCGCTGTCCGTGGAATTCTTGCCGGTGGTATAACCGTATTGCTGAATGGGCGTGACGGCGTTCTGCAGCAGCGAGGTCTTCCAGCCGCCGACGTTGGGCGAGGTCCAGTCGCCGTAGATGCGCTTGATGGTGGGCGTGCCGTAGACGGCCAGCTCCTCCATCACGCTTTTCATGCAGTCTCGCGGCGCGTTGTCCGCGTCGATGAGCACGGCCAGGCGCAGATTGTTCAGATCTCTTTGCATCGGTAAAACTCCCTCTGCCTGAAATTGGTACAATCAGTATAGCATGGGCGGCGGGAAAAGAAAAGCGTATTTCCAGAGCATTTTCCGCAGAAGGAACAGAGTTTTCAACGAAGCCGCCGCTTTTCCGCGTCGAAAAACGGCGGCGCGGCGGGAAAAATGCGAAAGACGGCGCCGGCAAAGGCAATTCCCGTTATTTACAGACCGAGGCGGCTTGTGGTAAAATACACTATCCGAAGGACAAAAGGAGACAGAGCGATGCAATACAGAAGACTGCCGCTTTCCGGCATGCACAACGCCCGCGAGCTGGGCGGCTGGTACACGCCGGAGGGCTTGACGCAATACGGCGTGTTCCTCCGCACGGAGGTGCCCTCGGCGATCACGGAGGAGGACGCGGCGTTCCTGAAGGACTACGGCGTGAGGATGGATATCGACCTGCGCGGCGCTTCGGAGCTGGAGTCGATGCCGGACAAGCTCGCCGACGCGCCTTGGTGCGAATACGTCCATCTGCCCATGTTCAACCGGCAGGTCGCGCGCGGGGCGAGCGCGGGCGGCGGCCCCTCGCAGAGCTACGCGCCGTCGGACTTCTCCTGGGGCGTGATGTACGCGCGCATGGCGGACAACCAGAAGGACTGGGTGCGCGACGTATTTGAGGCGCTCGGCCGCTGCGAGGGCGCGGCCATGTTCCACTGCACCACGGGCAAGGACCGCACCGGCATCGTCACGGCGCTGCTGCTGGGGCTCTGCGGCGTGGCGGGCGAGGATATCATCGCCGACTACTGCGTCAGCCAGGTCTATCTGAGCTGGATCTACGACAGCATGAAGGCAAAAATGGAGTCGGAGAAGGCGGCGGCGCAGGATCCGTTTTTCAGTACCGCTCCGGAGAACATGGAGGCGCTTTTGAAGCATCTGCACGAAAATTACGGCGGCATCCCGGACTATCTGCGCGCCTGCGGCGTGTCGGATGAGCTGGCGTCAAAGCTCAAGGCCCGCCTGCTGGGGAAAGCCTGATAAGGATAGGAGGAGAGCAAATGGGATACAGAAAACTGCCGCTTGAAGGCCTGCATAACGCCCGCGAGCTGGGCGGCTGGCCTACGCCGGAGGGGATGACGCAGTACGGCGTGTTCCTCCGCACGGATCTGCACGAGCAGGTGACGAAGGAGGATATCGCTTTTCTGCGCGATTACGGCGTGACGATGGACGTGGATCTGCGCAACGCCTCGGAAATTGCGCGCACGCCCGACCCGCTGCGCGAGGAGCCCTGGTGCGAGTACGTCCATCTGCCCACGGTGGAGGAGAAGCCCGATCAGGAGGTCGACCCGAGCAAGTTCCGCCCGGATCCGAACTTCTCCATGGCTGCGGTCTACGTGCGCATGGCGGATCAGCGAAAGGACTGGGTGCGCAACGTGTTCGAGGCCTTCGGCCGCTGCGGGGGCGTGGCGATGTACCACTGCACAATGGGCAGGGACCGCACGGGCATCATCACCGCGCTGCTGCTGGGCAACTGCGGCGTCTCGGAGGAGGACATCGTCGCGGATTACTGCGTCACGCAGGTCTATCTGCGCCGGATCATTGAGATCTACCAGCAGAAATGGGCGTCGAAGGATCTGGATAAGGACCGGGTCAAGTCCATGTTCGGGACCCCGCGGACGAATATGGAGACGCTGCTGAAGCACCTGAACGAAGAATACGGCGGCGTTGCGGCCTATCTGCGCGCCTGCGGCGTGTCGGACGAGCTGGCTTCAAAGCTCAAGGCCCGTCTGCTGGGCAAGGCCTGAAAGGAGAATTCAGATGGAGTACAGAAGACTGCCGCTTAAGAGCCTGCACAACGCCCGTGAGCTGGGCGGCTGGCATACGCCGGAGGGCATGACGCAGTACGGCGTGTTCCTCCGCACGGATATGCACGGGAAGCTGTCCGAGGAGGACATGGCCTATTTGAAGGACTACGGCGTGACGATGGACGTGGATCTGCGCGGCGCTTCGGAGCTCAGACACAACCCGGACGCGCTGGCTGAGGCGCCCTGGTGCGAATACGTCCATATGCCCACGATCGAGGAGGCCGCCGAGCGCGCGATAGACCCGAAGAGCTTCCGCCCGAAGCCGGGCATGAGCATGGGCGAGGAGTACATGCACATGATCGACGAGCGCAAGGACTGGATTCGCGGCGTGTTCGAGGCCTTTGGCCGCTGCGAGGGCGTGGCGATGTACCACTGCACGCTGGGCAAGGATCGCACGGGCGTCATCACGGCGCTGCTGCTGGGGCTCTGCGGCGTCTCGGACGAGGACATCATCGCCGATTACAGCGTCACCGAGATCTATATGCAGTGGGTCTTTGACGGGATCCGCGCGAGGATGCCCAGGGAGGACGTGGAGATCATGGAGCCGCTGTTCGGCACCCCGCCGGAGAACATGGAGACCATGCTGCGGCATCTGCGCGAGAACTATGGCAGCGTGCCGGAGTTCCTGTGCGCCTGCGGCGTTTCCGACGAGACCGCCGCGCGGATCAAGGCCCGCCTGCTGGGGAAAAAATAAACGCTTGAAAGAACGGCGACTCTGTTATATAATAAAAAATTGCTGCTGAAAGCAATCGGCTCACAGAGTCGTGAATATGAAACGAAAAGGATGAAACGCCCATGAGTGCCTCTCAGGAGAAGAAGAAGCGGGTCAGCGACCGCAGCGCAGAAAAAGAAAAGCTGGCTGCCGAGCAGGCCGCGGAAGCGAAAAAGAAAAACCTGAAAAAAGCGCGCAATATCATCATCGCCGTCGTCGTCGTTTTGGTGATCGCCGCGATCTTCGTCATCAACTCCAACCTCTTCTACACCGGCATGACCGCCGTGGAGGTCAACGGGACGAAGTACACGGCGGCGGAGACGAGCTTCGTATACCGCACGCTCGTTTCGAACTATGTAAAACAGGTCAGCTCGGTGTCGCAGCAGTACGGCATGGACGCCACGGAGTATATGACCATGATGGGCCTCGACACGAGCAAGCCCCTCGACGAGCAGGAGTACGCGTTCGGCGAGCGGGGCGAGACCTGGGCGGACTATTTCCGGGATCAGACGCTCGAGAGCCTGCGTACCATGACGATGCACGTCGACAAGGCGAACGCGGAGGGCTTTGCCCTGTCGCAGGAGGAGCTTGACCAGATCGATTCCGATCTGAGCGTCTTCGATTACTACGCCTCGGTCAGCGGCTATTCCGACACAAAGCAGTATCTCGCCGCGCAGTTCGGCAAGGGCGTCACGATGGAGACGGTCCGCAAGATGGAGCGGCTCAGCCAGCTGTCCACCAGCTACGCCCAGCATATGCAGGACAGCTTCGTCTATTCGGACGAGACGCTGGACGCCTGGTATGCCGAACACAAGGACGAGTATGACATGATCAGCTATCGGCAGACCTTCTTCAGCGCCTCGACCGCCTCCGATGCAACGGATGAGGAGAAGACGCAGGCCATGGAGGCGGCGAGGACCAACGCCGAAGCGATGATGTCCATGGCGACGGACGAGGAGAGCTTTGAACGCCTCGCCGCCGGACAGGAGTCGCGCGAACCCGATCCGGAGCCCAGCGGCCGCACCAACGCGATGGGCAAGAACATCAGCACCTATTATCAGGATTGGCTGACCGACGAGGCGCGCCAGCCCGGAGACATGGAGATTCTGGAGGGCTACAGCGGCTATTACGTCGTGTACTTTGCCGGACGCGACGACAACAGCTACACCATGAAGCAGATCCGCCACATCCTCGTCAAGGCCGGCGCCACGGACGACGGCGTATACACCGACGAGGCCAAGGAGATCGCCAGAGAGCTGGCGACGGAGTATCTGGCCCAGTGGAAGGCCGGCGAGGCCACCGAGGAGAGCTTCGCGGAGATGGCCAACGAGTACAGCGACGACGCCGGCTCCAACACGACCGGCGGCCTGTACGACCAGGTCGTGCGGCATGCCCTTGTCAGCGGGATCGAGGATTTCGCCTTTGACGAGAGCCGCCAGCCCGGAGACACCGACGTCGTATACGGCGAGAGCAGCAGCTATGCCGGTTATCATGTGGTGTACTTCGTCGGCGAGGGCGAACGCTACGACCGCTTTATCGCGTCGAACGAGCTGCGCGGCGCGGACATGGAAGCCTGGGAGACCGGAAACGTCGGCGGCTATAAGGCCGTCACCGATTTCAGCTTCCGCTTCGTGAAATAAATGCGAAAACGCCGCAGGCCGGACTTGGTCTGCGGCGCGGCATTTCAGAAAAGAGGTGCAGACGATGGCAGACATCAATGAGACGGTTGAAAGGCTCGTCAACACGCCGGATTCCACCGCCTCCTACGATCCGGAGGACGCCCGGCGGAACATGGCCATGGCGATCCTGGCCTATCTCTCCTGGCTTGTGCTGATCCCGCTCTTTCTGGCGAAGAACTCAAAATTTGCCCGCTTCCACTGCAACCAGGGCCTGATCCTCGCGATCCTGGAGACCATCTGCTGGGTCGTGCTCGGCATCCTCGGCGGCCTGCCGCTCCTCGGCTGGATTTTCCGGCTGATCAACGGCGTTCTCGGCGTCGTGTTCCTGCTCTACGCGATCCTCGGCATCGTGAACGCGGTCAACGGCCGGGCGAAGGAGCTGCCCGTTATCGGCAGCTTCCGCGTTCTGCGTTAGGCGGCAGGGAGAGACAAATCGCGCACAAAAACAACAAAAAACCGCCCGGGCCGGAGCCCGGGCGGTTTTTTGTCCTGTCAGGCTTTCCGTTCTCCGGCAAGGCGGGCGGCAACGGCGAGCAGCAGCAGAGAGGAGCACAGCAGCGCGAGCTTCGCGCCGAGGCTGCCCGCGTCCGCGAGCGCGAGAATGCTCAAAAACGGAGCGAGCTGGCAGAAGAAGTACAGCGCCGCGCTCTTCGGCTTGCCGTAGGCCAGCCCGGCGAGATAGAACCAGCCGAGCGTGTTTGCCGCGATCGCCAGAAGCTGCATGCAGAAGCTCCAGACGACCGGGTTGGAGGCGTTTTCCTTGTAGGCCACGATCAGCCAGAAGCAGAAAAAGAGCACCGGCACCGTGCAGCAGAGGCAGCGCATCGGAACGCCCGCGGTCGCGCTCAGGGAGAGCGCCGTCATGCACAGACCCCCGAAGAGCGCAAGCAGCGCGAGGAAAAACGTCAGGGCGCTGCCGCTGCCGCGCAGCGCGCCGATCAGCATCAGGATGCCGCCGACGGCCGTCAGGAGCCCCATCCCGGCGCAGAAAAAGCGATAGACGGCGCTGCCGCCCTCGAAGAATTCCGGCCCGGGCGCCTCGGGCAGCCGGGCGCGCGCGCGGAGCGTATACATCAGCTGCAGGGCGGCGACGACGATACACAGCGCGAGCAGGATGCGGGTCGCCGCCGCGCCGCCGCGCATGAGACCCGTTTCCGCGTCCAGCGTGGTGCTCAGCTGCAACCAGCGGGCAAAGAACCCGAACGCGCCGCCCGCGACGGCCGTGCCGATGAGGAGAAGACTTTCTTTTCGCATAATTCGGAACCCGTCCCAATAGGATTTGAGTAAAGCTTATTCTATACCGCATTTGCCCGTGCGTCAAGACGGAAGGAGGCTGCGAAAGTGAGACGACCCGAAAAGGCCGAGCTGCTGCGCACCGCGCTGATCGCGCTTGCGCTGCTGTGCGCGTCGCTCATACTGCTCCGCATGCTGCAGGCGCGCGCGCCCGTTCCCGACGCGGATCCGCCCCGGACGCTCCCGTCGGAGGCGATCGGGCAGGGCGGGGACGAGAGCCTGACGCTGCGGGTCTTCTCGGCGGGGGAGCTGCTTACGGTCAGCGCGGCGGACTATCTGCCCGGCGTGCTCGCGGGCGAGATGCCGGCCGGTTTTCAGGCGGAGGCGCTGCGCGCCCAGGCGGTCGCGGCGCGCAGCTACATCCTCTGGAAGACCGCCCACGGCTGCCAAACGCACCCCGAAGCGGACGTATGCGACGAGCCGAGCTGCTGCAAGGCCTGGTGCTCGGAGGAGGCGCTGCGCGGGAAGTGGGGAGAGGCCTATGCGGAGAACATGGAGCGGATGCGCAGCGCTGTCCGGGACACGGACGGATGGTATCTCTGCTGGGAGGGCGAGCCCATCCAGGCGGTCTTTCACGCCTCTTCGCCCGGCAGGACGGAGGACAGCGGCAGCATCTGGCAGCCGCTGCCCTATCTCGTCAGCGTCGAGAGCCCGGAGACGGCCGCCGACGTACCCAATTACAGGACAGAGACGGCGGTCGGCACCGAGGCGTTCCGGGAGACGCTGCAGCGGGAGAATCCGTCGGCGGACTTCTCCGGCGATCCGGCGGACTGGATCGGCGAGACGCTGCGAAACGAGTCCGGGCGCGTGAGCTCCGTCGAGCTCGGCGGCGCGGCTTTTGACGGGCAGACGATCCGGCGGCTCTTCGGCCTGCGCTCCGCCTGCTTCACGCTCGAACGTACGCGGGACGGCTTTCTGTTTCGCGTCACGGGCTTCGGCCACGGCGTGGGCATGAGCCAGTACGGCGCGGAGGTGATGGCGCGCGGCGGGAGCGGCTGGCGGGAGATCCTCGCGCACTATTACCCCGGCACGACGCTCGTGAATCTTTCGGGATGAAAGACTTGCAAGCGGGACGGAGATTCTCTATAATATAGGCATCATCGTCCATCCGCATTCGAACCGGGGGGAGCGGTATGCCGACACGACAGATAGACAGAGAGTATATCCGCGCGTTCTTCGGCATCGGAGCGGATCCGGAGGGCGAGGCGGAGCTTACCGCGATCAGCGAAAAGCTCGAGCGGCTGCAATTCCGCAACGGTCAGGACATCTGCTCCATCGACGGCGAGCCGGACGGCATGTACTTTCTGGAGTCGGGCACGGCCGTCGTCCTCGACCGCGAGGGGGAGCAGATCAACGTACTGCGGGAGGGACAATATTTCGGCGAGTACGCCGTGCTCTCCCAGCAACGGCGTCTCTCCACCGTCCGCTCGCACGGGCAGACGGTCGTCCTCCGCCTGAACAACGACGATATGATGGAGATCCTGCGGCGGCATCCGAACGTCTACGGCGAGCTGATGAAGCGCGTCTACGGGCAGGTGTCGCAGAAGCACACGCAGCTGCTCACGCTCTCGCGCCTGCAGCGCGGCATCCTGCGCTCGCCGCGGAACGACGCGCCCATGACGCCGCTGCACATGCTCGTGCACTACGGCCTTCTGGCGCTCGTTTTCGTGCTCTCGCTCGTGCTTGTCCCGCGGGACGCGGCGCTGCCGGTGTTCCTGCTGCCGCTGGCGCTGATGCTGGTCTATGTGCTCGTCACGAAGCGCACCGTCGAGTCGCTCGTCGTCGCCGGTATGCTCGCGGCGGCGCTGGCCTTCCGCACCGGGCTCACCGTCGGCTATACCGACGCGCTGATCGGCACGATGTCGAACGCGGACAACGCTTTTACGGTGCTCGTCATGGCGCTCATGGGCGGCGCCGTTGAGCTGATCGAGGCCTCCGGCGCGGTGACGGCCTTTAAAAAGCTCTGCGACCGCAGGATTCGATCTCGGCGCGGCGCGCGTCTGGCCATGCTGGGCATCCTCGCCGTGACCGCGATCGACGACTGCCTGAATATGCTCTGCGCGTCCACCAGCCTGCGCGCCGTGGCGGACGAACAGCGCGTCCCGCGCGAGGAGACGGGACTGATGCTCAGCTTCCTGCCCACGACGCTGTGCTCCTTCGTCCCGCTTTCGCTCTGGGGCATCTTCGTCGTCGGCTCGATCCAAGCGGGCCTGGGCGGGGACAGCGTCGGCGCCGTCGGGCTGTTCTGCCGCGCCATCCCCTTCAATTTCTTCTCCATCGTCACGGTGCTGGTGCTGCTGCTGTACTGCTTCGACCGCCTGCCGCGCAGCAGGCGGCTGCAGGCTGCGGAGAAGCGCGTGGCGGGGGGCGGACAGCTCTGGCCGGAGGGCTCCGAGCGCTATCTGCTGCGCGAGGACCCGGCCTTCTGGGGCAAGCTCATCAACCTGATCCTGCCGGTCGTCGTGCTGGCGGCGGCCTCGCTGGCGCTGCGCAGCCTGCGCGTGGGGAGCTTCGTTTTTGACAGCGCCTGCGGCCTGGTGCTGACGCTCGTGTTCATGTTCTTCCTCTACTGCGCGCAGGAGCTCATGAGCCCCGAGCAGTTCATGGAGCATCTGCTCTCCGGCATCCAGAGCATGGCCCTGCCGATCCTGCTGTATCTGCTGACGATGTGCTTTACCACGCTCCTCTCGCAGGAGGGCATGGAGAGCTTCTTCTCCGGCTCGGTGCGGCTGCTCCAGGGCGTTTCGGGGCTGCTTCCGGCGGCGCTGTTCCTCGTCTCGACGCTCCTGTCGCTGGCGCTCGGCTCCTCCTGGGCGATGTTCGTCATCGGCTTCCCGCTGGCGATCCGCATGGCGGGCGCGATGGACGTCAGCCTGCCGCTGTGCGTCGGCGCGGTGTGCGCCGCGGGCATCGCGGGCGAAAAGCTCTGCGTCTTCACCGGCGACAGCCTCTCCGTGGGCAGCTCCATCGGCTGCGACCCGGACGCGGTGCGCGCCGTGCGGATCCCCTACGCGCTGCTGTTCACGCTGCTCTCGCTGCTGCTGTATCTGCTCGCGGGATGGATGATCGCCACTTGACAGCCGCGCGCGGCTGTGCAATAATAGAAAAGAATTCAAAACTCGTTTCCGAGCCATCCGGCCTAAAGGCATCGCCCACGGCCGCCTGGACGACGGCGCCGCTTCCGGCGCCTCAGAGTGGAAGGGGAAACGCTTCCGCTTTCCGTGTTTGAGAAGGAGACGGCCGGGCGTTCTCCCAGGAGAATGCCGTATATCCTTATCTGCATATATTTTGCATGATCGGGGCGGCCTGTTCTTTCGGACAGGCCGCCCTTTTGTCATGCGGGAAGGAAGAGTGTTCGTATGAAACAGATCAAAACGACCGAGGCCGTCGGCCATGTTCTGTGCCACGACATGACGCAGATCATCCGGGGCGTCACCAAGGACGCGCGCTTCCGCAAGGGGCACATCGTTCGGGAGGAGGACATTCCCGTTCTGCTCTCCATGGGGAAGGAGACCCTTTTCGTCTGGGAAAAGACGCCCGGCATGCTGCATGAGGACGAGGCGGCGGAGCGCCTGTGCGCTCTCTGCCAGGGCGAGAATATGCACGCCACGCAGCCCAAGGAGGGCAAGATCGAGCTGGTCGCGGACTGCGACGGCCTGCTGCAGGTGGACGTCGGGCGGCTGGAGGCGGTCAACAGCGTGGACGAACTGATGATCGCGACGCGCCACACGAATACGCCCGTGCGCAAGGGGGACAAGCTCGCGGGCACGCGCGTGATCCCGCTGGTGATCGACGAGAAGAAGCTCGAGGAGGCCGAGGCGCGCTGCGGCGCGGAGCCGCTGCTGCGGGTGCTGCCCTATACGCTGAAGACGGCGGGACTTGTGACCACCGGCAACGAGGTCGCCAAGGGCCTCATCCAGGACACCTTTACCCCCGTCATCCTGGAAAAGCTCAAAGAATACGGCATCGAGGTCACGCAGCACTGCACGCCCGGCGACGACCGCGCCGCGATCACGAAAGCGGTCTGCGACTTCCACGCAGCGGGCGTGGATATGGTGCTCTGCACGGGCGGCATGAGCGTCGACCCGGACGACCGCACGCCCGGCGCCATCAAGGACACGGGGGCGGAGATCGTCTCCTATGGCGCGCCGGTGCTCCCCGGGGCGATGTTCCTGCTCGGCTATTTCGCGGACGGCACGCCCGTCATGGGGCTGCCCGGCTGCGTGATGTACGCGAAGGCGACCATCTTCGATCTGATGCTGCCGCGCATCGCCGCAGGGCTGCGCGTGACGGCGAAGGACATCAAAAAGCTCGGCCACGGCGGCCTCTGCCTGCAGTGCCCCGTGTGCCGCTACCCGGCGTGCAGCTTCGGAAAGGGGAGCTGAACGTGGAGGAATATGTCAGCGTTGAACGCGCGGTCGAGCTGATCGAAACGCACGTTCGTCCGCTGCCCGCCGTGCGTGTCCCGGCGGCGGAGGCCTGGGGGCGCGTGCTGGCGGAGGACGTTTCAGCGCCCATCGACCAGCCGCCCTGGCCGCGCTCGCCGCTGGACGGCTACGCCTTCCGCGCTTCCGACAGCGCGGGCGCTTCCGAAGAGAGCCCCGTGACGCTCCGCGTCGTCGATACGGTGTACGCGGGCGGCTGGAGCGGGGCGGAGGTCGGCGCGGGCGAGGCCGTGCGGCTCATGACCGGCGCGCCGATCCCCGCGGGCTGCGACTGCGTGCTCCGGCAGGAGGACACGGACCTCGGAAAAGAGACGGTGCGCATCTTCAAAGCCCTGCGCCCCTTTGACAACTATTGCTTTGCCGGAGAGGATTTCAAAACCGGCGATACGCTGCTGCCGGCGGGCGTACGCCTGACCGGCAACGCGATGGGCATCCTCGCCTCAGCGGGGCTCTGCCGCGAAGACGAGACGCTCTCCGTCCGGCCGCGTGTGCGCGCGGCGCTCCTGTGCACGGGGGACGAGCTGGTGCCGAACGCCGTCCGTCCGCTGCCGCCCGGGAAGATCTATTCCTCCAACGAGGCGCTCATCGCGGCGCGTCTGCGGGAGCTGGACGTGGAGCTCACCGCCGTGAGCGGCGCCTTCGGCGACGACGGCGCGGCGCTGGCGGCGACCATCCGCACGGCGGCGGCGAACGCCGACCTGATCCTCACCACCGGCGGCGTCTCCGTCGGGGCGAAGGACATCCTGCACGAGACGCTGCCCCTGCTGGGCGCGGAGCGCGTGTTTGCGGGCGTGGAGCTCAAGCCCGGCTCGCCGCTGATGTTCTCGCTGCTCGACGGCAGGCCGATCCTGTCCCTGAGCGGAAACCCCTTCGCCGCCTCTGCCACCTTCGAGCTCTTTGGCCGGCCGCTGCTCGCCGCGCTCGAGGGCTGCGAAGACCGGCTGCCGCAGGTGTTTCCCGCGGTGCTGGATACGCCCTTTGCCAAGTTCGGCAGGGCGCGGCGCTTCGTGCGCGGCATCTTCCGAAACGGCCGCGTCACGCTGCCGGAGGGGCATGCCTCCGGACAGCTGCGCTCCGCGGCGGGCACGAACTGCCTTGCGGAGATCCCCCCCTCCGATGCGCCGCTTGCGGCGGGAAGTGCGGTGAACGTATGGCTGCTGTGAAGAAACAGAGCATCGTCGCCGTCTCCGGCGTCAAGAACTCCGGCAAGACGACGCTGCTGGAAAAGCTCATCCCGGCGCTCCGCGCACGCGGCGTGTCCGCCGCCGTCATCAAGCACGACGGCCACCGCTTCGCCGCCGACCGGGAGGGCACGGACACCTGCCGCCTGCTCGCCGCGGGGGCCGTGGGCGCGGTGATCTTCGACGGAGAGAAATTTCAGGCGGTGAAATACGCCGCCGTCACGGAAAAGGATCTCTTCGGGCTCTATCCCGAGGCGGATATCCTGCTTCTGGAGGGCTTCAAGCACGAGCGCTACCCGCGCGTCGAGATCGTGCGCAAGGGCGTGAGCGAAAAGCCGGTCTGCGAGCCGGACACGATCTTCGCCCTCGTCACGGATACGGACGCTTCGCTTCCGGGCGTGCCGCGCTTCGGCCTCGAGGACGTCGACGCCCTCGCCGCGCTGCTCGTCGAGCGACTGGAAAGGGGGGCTGAGGCGTGAACGACGGCTTCGGAAGAACGATCGATTATCTGCGCGTGTCCGTCACGGACCGCTGCAATCTCCGCTGCGCCTACTGCATGCCAGAAAGCGGCACGGAATGGCTGCCGCACGAGCGGATCCTGCGCTATGAGGACATCCTGCGCCTGTGCCGCATCTTTGCCTCTCTGGGCGTGACGAAATACAAGCTCACCGGCGGCGAGCCGCTGGTGCGAAAGGGCCTCGCCTCGCTGGCGGCGGGCATCCGCGCCATCCCCGGCACGCAGAGCGTGACGCTCACCACCAACGGCGTCGCGCTGAAGGAACAGCTTCCCGCGCTCCTGGAAGCGGGGATCGACGGCATCAACCTGAGCCTCGACACGCTCGACCGAGCCCGCTATGCCGCCCTCACGAGAAGGGACGCGCTGCCCACCGTACTGGAGGGCCTGCGCGCCGCCATGGACGCGCCCGTGCGCCTCAAGCTCAACTGCGTGGCGATGCAGGGCAGCGAAGAGGACTGGATCGCCCTCGCTTCGCTGGCGAAGGACAAGCCGCTGGCCGTGCGCTTCATCGAGCTGATGCCCATCGGCCTCGGGCGCGCGCTCGGCGGCTGTACGGAGGAGGACATCACGAAGGTCCTCTCCCGTGAATACGGCCCGCTCACGCCCAGCGAGGGCGTCTACGGGAACGGACCGTGCAGCTATTTCTCCCTGCCCGGCTTTGCCGGAAGGATCGGCTTCATCAGCGCCATGAGCCACAAGTTCTGCGCGGGCTGCAACCGCGTCCGGCTCACGGCCACGGGCTTTCTCAAGACCTGTCTGCAATACGAGACGGGCGTTGACCTCGCGCCGCTGCTCTCCGGCCCGGACGAAGCCCTGCGCGCGGCCATCGTGGAGGCCGTGCGGAACAAGCCCGCGGAGCACCGCTTCTCCTGCGGGGACGTGCCCGCGGGAGAGCGCCGCGACATGAATCAGATCGGAGGATAAGAAAATGGCTTTTCGCGCCTATATCATCACCGCCAGCGACGCCGGTTCCCGCGGCGAGCGGGAGGATCTTTCCGCCCCCGCCGCGGAGAAGCTGCTGCGCGAGGCGGGCTATGAGATCGCCGGTTACGCGCTGCTGCCGGACGAGCGGGAGATGCTCGCCTCGAAGATGCGGGAGGTGGCGGACGGCGACCTTGCCGAGCTGCTCGTCACCACTGGCGGCACGGGCTTTTCGCCCCGCGACTGCACGCCGGAGGCCACCGCGGACGTGACCGAGCGGGCCGTTCCGGGCATCCCGGAGGCCATGCGGCTGTACTCCCTGCAGCTTACGCCCCGGGCGATGCTCTCCCGCGCCGCGGCGGGCATCCGCAAGGGCACCCTCATTGTCAATCTTCCCGGCAGCCCCAAGGCCGTCGCAGAATGTCTGGAGTATATCCTGCCCGCGCTGGAGCACGGGCTGGAAATATTGCGGGGCACGGCGCACAACTGTGCCCGAAAATGAGGAAAGGGAGAAAAACACCATGAAGAAGCTTGTTGTCGTCCTGTTGGCAGCGGTGCTGCTGTCCGCCGCCGCCTGCGGGGGAGGCGCCAAGAAGGAAGAAGACGTCGAGCTGATCGTCTTTGCCGCGGCCTCCATGACCGAGACGATGGACAGGATCATCGAGCAGTACAAGAGCGTGAAGCCGAACGTCACGATCATCCCGACCTACGATTCCTCCGGCACGCTCAAGACGCAGATCCAGAACGGCGCGGACTGCGACCTGTTCATCTCCGCGGCGCAGAAGCAGATGAACCAGCTCGATTCCTCCAGGGACGCCGAGGCCAACCCCGACGGGCTGGATTTCGTGCTGCAGGGCACGCGGGTGAATCTGCTGGAGAACAAGGTCGTTCTGGCCGTCCCGGACGATAACCCGGCGGGCATCGAGAGCTTTGCCGATCTCGCGACAGACAAGCTGAGCCTGCTGTGCATCGGCAACGAGGACGTGCCGGTGGGCGCCTACACGCTGGAGATCCTGGACTACCTCGGCATCCGCGAGACGCTGGAGGGCAGCGGGAAGATCACCTACGGCTCCAACGTCAAGGAGGTCACCACGCAGGTCAAGGAGGGCACCGTGGACGCGGGCGTCATCTACGCCACCGACGCGTTTTCCGCGAACCTCAAGGTCGTCGATGAGGCCACCAAGGACATGTGCCGACAGGTCATCTATCCCGCCGCCGTCCTGAAGACCGCGAAAAACGAGCAGGCGGCGCGCGATTTCCTCGAATATCTCAAGAGCGACGCTGCGATGGAGGTCTTCGCCTCCGTGGGCTTCGCCAAGGCAGGGTGATATTTTGGCTGAGTTTTCCCACTTTGACGAGAGCGGACGCGCGCACATGGTGGACGTGACGGAGAAATCCGCCACCGTGCGCGTCGCCGTCGCCGCCGGACGGGTGCATATGAACGCGGAGACCTTCGCGCTCGTGCGCACGGGCGGCATGAAAAAGGGAGACGTGCTCGCAACGGCGCAGATCGCCGGGATCATGGCGGCCAAGCGCACGCCGGAGCTCATCCCCATGTGCCATCCGCTGCCCATCACCAACGTGGAGATGGATCTGACGCTCGACGAGGCGGCGCTGACCGTGGAGATCACCGCCACGGTCAAATGCACGGGCGTCACAGGCGTGGAGATGGAGGCGCTCACCGCCGTGTCCGTCGCGGCCCTCACGGTTTACGACATGTGCAAGGCCGTGCAGAAGGATATGACGATCTCCGATATCCGGCTGCTGGAAAAGTCCGGCGGCAAAAGCGGGCGCTTCGTCCGCCCGGAATGATTTGATGGGGGAGGCCAGGCAGGAAATGGACCTGTATCCGCTTTGGAACGCGCTGCGCATCGCGGCGATCAGCTGTGTCGTCGTGTTTTTCCTGGGCATCCTGTTCGCCCAGAAGGTGGCAAGGCTGCCGCGCGTCCTCAAGGGTGTGCTGGACGTGGTCCTCACTCTTCCCCTCGTCCTGCCGCCGACGGTGGTGGGCTATTTCCTGCTTGTCCTTTTGGGCCCGAACCGCGTCTTCGGGGCGTGGTTCGAGAGCGCCTTTCACGCAAGGCTGACAATGGTCTGGTATTCGGCGATCTTCGCCTCCGTCGTCGTGGCCTTCCCGCTCATGTACCGCACGGCGCGCGGGGCCTTCGAGGCCTTCGACCCGACGCTGCGGGACAGCGCCCGGACGCTTGGGCGCTCGAACAGCTATATCTTCTGGCGCATCCAGATGCCCTGCTGCAGACAGGGCATCCTCGCCGGCACGGTGCTCGCCTTCGCGCGGGCGCTGGGCGAGTACGGCGCGACCAGCATGGTCGCCGGCTACACGCCCGGACGCACCGCCACGATCTCCACAACGGTCTACCAGCTCTGGCGCACGAACAACGAGGCGCTGGCCTTCCGCTGGGTGCTGATCAACGTGGCAATCTCCTTCGTGGTGCTCATGGCCGTGAACCTGCTGGAAAAGCGCAGCGGAAGGGGGGCGCGCTGATGTCCGTTTCGGTAGATGTCGAAAAGCGCCTCGGGAGCTTCACGCTGCGGGTGAACTTCGAGGCGGGCAGCTGCGTCCACGGTCTGCTGGGCGCCTCCGGCTGCGGCAAGAGCATGACGCTGCGCTGCATCGCGGGCGTCGTAAAGCCGGACAGAGGCCATATCGAGGTCGACGGGCGCGTGCTCTTCGACAGCGAAAAGAGGATCGACCTTCCGCCGCAGCAGCGGCGCGTCGGGCTGCTGTTCCAGAACTACGCCCTCTTTCCGAATATGACGCTGGAGGGCAACCTCCGCGCGGCGCTGCGCGGGAAAAGCCGCGACGAGACGGAGAAGAGGATCGCGGAGATGTGCCGCCGCTTTCATCTGGAGGGACTGGAAAAGCAGCGCCCCGCGCAGCTCTCCGGCGGACAGCAGCAGCGCGCGGCGCTCGCGCGCATCCTGCTCACCGATCCGGCGATCCTGATGCTCGACGAGCCGCTCTCGGCGCTCGACAGCTATCTGCGCTGGCAGACGGAGCTGGAGCTGATGGAGACGCTCGAGGGCTTTCCGGGTACGACGCTGCTCGTCAGCCACAGCCGCGACGAGGTGCACCGCCTCTGCAAGACCGTGACCGTCCTCGACAACGGAACGGGGAGAGGCGCAAAAACCGTTTCCGAGCTGTTCCGTACGCCGACCACGCGCGCGGAATGCCTGCTCTCCGGCTGCAAGAACTACAGCGCGGCGGCGCGCGCGGGGGATGGGCGGCTGCTGGCCTCCGACTGGGGCGCGGAGCTGCGCTGCACGGCGGACATCCCGGCGGACATGGCGTGCGTCGGCATCCGCTCGCACCACCTGCGCATCGTCGCCGGGCCGGGGGAGAACGTGATCCCCTGCCAGGTGACGCGCGTGGTGGACGACGTGTTCTCCACGGTCGTCATCGCCGAAACGCCCGGCGGCTCCTCCCTGCGGCTGGAGCTGCAGAAGGAGGAATGGGAGGCGTGGAAGGATCGGAAGGAACTGCCGGTCTTCCTGCCGCCCGAGCACATCATGCCGCTGAAAAGCTGAATAAAGCAAACGGCCCGGCGGCTCCTTTGGGAGCCGCCGGGATCGTTTTATAGCCTCGCAGAGTTCGCCGCCGCGCACGGCGGCGAAGAAAAGGAAACCCCTTTTTGGTTCCCTCCTCGCGGCATAGCCGCTGCGGTCGGAGCCTAAAAACATGCCGCCGGCATGTTTTCTTAACGGCCCGACGTCGCGAAAAATACCGCTCGCGGAGAGGACTGCGCGAGCGCAGCGAGTGCGGGGAGCGAAGCGTAATCTTTCTCGATCGAAAGCCCAGCGAAGCGGGTTTCGATCGAAATGTTTCACGCCTTCCCGTCGCAGCCGAGGACGTCGACGAGCTTGTGCTTTACCATCTGCTTGATGGCCTCGCGGGCGGGCTTGAGGTACTGGCGCGGGTCGAAATCCGCGGGGTGCTCGGCCATGTACTCGCGGATCGTCGCCGTCATGGCGAGGCGCAGATCGGAGTCGATGTTGATCTTGCAGACCGCCATGGAGGCCGCCTTGCGCAGCTGATCCTCCGGCACGCCGACGGCGCCGGGCATATTGCCGCCGTAGCGGTTGACCTTGTCCACCAGCTCCTGCGGCACGGACGAGGAGCCGTGCAGGACGATCGGGAAGCCGGGCAGACGGCGGGAGACCTCCTCCAGCACGTCGAAGCGCAGCTGCGGTTTCGTGCCGGGCTTGAACTTGTAGGCGCCGTGGCTGGTGCCGATGGCGATGGCGAGGCTGTCGCAGCCCGTTTTGGTGACGAACTCCTCGACCTCCTCCGGGCGGGTATAGGAGGAATCCTCCGCGGAGACCTTTACCTCGTCCTCGATGCCGGCGAGCGTGCCCAGCTCGGCCTCGACGACGACGCCGCGGTCGTGCGCGTACTCCACAACCTGCCGCGTGAGGGCGATGTTCTCGGCGAAGGGCTTGCCGCTCGCGTCGATCATGACGGAGGTGAAGCCGCCGTCGATGCAGCTGCGGCAGGTCTCGAAGCTGTCGCCGTGGTCGAGGTGGAGACAGATGGGCAGTCCGGTCTCGATGACCGCCGCCTCGACGAGCTTGATGAGATAGGTATGGTTGGCGTAGGCGCGCGCGCCCTTGGAGACCTGAAGGATCAGGGGGGCGCTGACCTCGCGCGCTGCCTCGGTGATGCCCTGAACGATCTCCATGTTGTTCACGTTGAAGGCTCCGATGGCGTAGCCGCCGTTATATGCCTTTTTGAACATCTCAGTCGTAGTTACCAGTGGCATTTAGAACAACTCCTTTGTAGTTATTTGGTTTTATAATTGTATCATTGTCGATTGAAAAAAACAATGGAGCGTGTTATGATTTAACTGTGTTTTCCTGAGTTTTTTTCGTTATATTTTACGCAAGGAGGAACCACTCATGAAACAGTTAATCGGCGCATGCATCATCGGACAGTCCGGCGGCCCGACCGCTGTGATCAATGCCAGCGCGCAGGGCGTGATCCAGACCGCGCTGAAGGCGGGCTGCATCACCCGCGTCCTGGGGGCCGCCCACGGGATCAAGGGCATCCTGGACGATAAGCTCTACGACATGGGCAAGGAGGACCCTGCGGAGCTGGAGCTGCTGAAATACACCCCCTCCTCCGCCCTGGGCTCCTGCCGGTACAAGCTGGCAGACCCGGACGTGGACGACACCGACTACAAGCGGATCCTGGAGATCTTC
>JAEEGL011640027.1_pt1 | contig 20838 bp, 15 predicted proteins | sample 9134231 | NCBI WGS metagenome assembly JAEEGL01 (sample SAMN16246548, study PRJNA631951) | gut metagenome | biome: gut microbiome; feature: rumen; material: fiber-attached | host: Bos | place: Iran: Karaj | collected 2018-10
AAATTTAAATGGTTTTGCAAGTTTTCCAGCCTGTTCAGAAAGATATTTATAACCAATATATTTACCAATCTCAGATTTAGATTTAGCTGCTTCTTTACCAAGTGTACCAGTGTCACTAAATTGGAAGATTTTCATAATAATTCTGGTAAGTTTGGTTATAGAGTTCATCATAATAATTGCAAATACAAATCCACCTATTCCGGTAAAAGCTAATGATAAAGCAGATTTTACTAAAATGCAATATGCTAAAGCATGTGCTGGTTGTACAAGTACATTAATTATATAATCGTGAAGCCATGTTGTGAACTCTTTTGTGCCTTTAGTCCCATTTGATTTAGCATTTACCCATCCACATTTAATAGCAATTATAGGTGCTGTAATTGTTAATATAATTGCTGTATATAACCTTTTCAAATAAATTGATAAAAATCTAAATTTCAAAACAACTAATAAAATAAACAATGCAGTTGCTGGGAAGCCTACTCCTAGTCTCCAGTCATATGCTCTTAGTTTAATTGTTTCATATAATGTGTCACTTCCTGTTGTTGAAAGTTTTATTAATTCTAATAATTTTTCAGAAACTGTTAGCACTATAACCATCATATAGTGCATTGTTAATAATATAGCTAAACTTTCGACCCATGAAATTAAGGCCTTTTTATAGTCTGCTTTTTTTGTAGCAGCTGTGCTGAGTGCAAGCTTGATTCCGTTATACATTAGAAATATAACGAATAGTAGCAATCCGAACATTTCTAAATGTTACATACCATGTTGCGATTATCGTTCTAATTATAGCTAATGGGCTATTTTCTTCAATTGTGTAACCAGCTGCAGTGTTTGTGAAAAAGTTTATGTCTAATATTGGTACTTTGTTGAAAATTATTTCTTCAACTGTATATTTCAAAACCATCTCACTACCATCAGTTGTTTCATCATCAGGAGTTTCGCCTTCTCCCGGGTCATCTTGATCTGTATCTGGGTCATCATAAGCGACTATTTCTGATAATTGATAATGATTTTCATTGCTTTGGCATACAGATGAAATACTTGTTCCCACAACAAATATACATGTTATTATTAATAGCATTTTGACTAAATAATTAAGTTTAAATGTATATCTGTTAAACATCTCATCCTTTTCTCTTTTTTCAATTTTTTATTTTTCGTAGTGCAAATCAGTGCTCCGCTACAAAAAATTTATGGTGTTGGTTCTGCTTCTGGTTCTTCCTCTTCAAGTACTTTTCCTGTTACAGACTTCATAACACTCTCAATAATGCTTTCAAATATTAATACCCATCCGATAATTGCAAGTTTTATTACGTTAAACACTAACGATAATAAAAATGCAATAAACTGTCCGATAAATTCAAATGATATTTTGATTGATTTATATCCTTCATATTTAACGTCTTTAGGTAAACCCGAAAACTTAAATAAGTAAGTAACTTCATAATCATTATTGCTTGTTGGAACATCTCCGTCCCCTGGATCTGGATCCTCCATTGCTTCAATCTCTTTTATTGTACTGATTGAACTTGTTGGAGTTGATTCATGAGCATAAGAAATCAAAGCTAATCTATTATTTTCACCTATAGCAATAAGTGCTATAACAAATAAGCTTATCTGATATATTAAAAAATATTTAATAAATTTCTTTCTTAGCTTTTCTTTCATTAAATTTCCTTACTAATAAATTCTTCCAAATAGCTCATCTACAGTTGAGGTCATGTTCTCATCTAATTCAGTTACTCCATTACCTTCTATTTCATTTACTACATTTTCCTCTTCTGTTGACTCTTTGTTATCATTATCTACTCTTTTTAGTTCATAAACTTCATAAGAATTTTCATTAAGTTTATATTGAACATATGGAATAGCTTTTCCTTCATTAGCTAAATCGCTAATTGTATATTTTTCAACCACTTTCCCTTCATAATTACTATAAAGAGTTAAAATGTGGTCACTATCTTGTGCAAAATAAATTGAAAATCCCAAATCTGGATATACTAATGAAATATAATCATCAGTTCTTTCATAGGTTTCAAAATTTTCATAAAGATGTGTAACTTGTTTTAGGAAATCATTTATATCTTCTTCAGTTCCTGTTTTTTTCAAAAGGCCTTCAAAATATCTTGAAAACTTTTTATTTTTCTCTTCATCAAATTTTGTAATGCTATAAATTGAAACTTCTTTTGGTTCAGATTCAAAAAATATATAAAAATCTTTTGTTCTATATCCTAACATCTTGTCAGTTTCATAAGTAGCATTTCCTAAACTATTTCTTATGTCGCTTCTTGATGAATAAGTTCCTAAGTTATTTATAATAGCATCTTCATAGGTTTCATCAAATACTATATTAAAAACTTTAGTTCCTAAAGTTTTGGTTCTATAGCCATTTTCATAAACACTATATCCATTCTTAGATGAAACAACTTCACCCAAGTCGCTATCTCTTCTAACCCAGTCATTATCCATCAATGATTCTATTTGTTTTGATTTAACATTAACATTTGTCGTTAATGCATCATTTGCTAATTCTTTTTGAGTTTCTATTGTTTTTGTAGAGTAATAGTTTTTAACACCATTAATAGTATATTCAGATTTATTATTTTCCCCATCATATAAAACTCTGATTGTGATATCGTGGATTTCATCTATAAGTCTTAAATTAAAACGTTCAAGAGTGATTACATCTGAAATCAAACTATCAAAAAACTTTTCGTGGCTACTTCCATCTTCATCAACTGGTCTATATTTAAATGTTACATAGTAGTCTTTTCTAAAGCCATCTTCCATTGAGTTTTGAGATTTTTTATAATCACATTCATAAGCTTTCATTATCTCTTTAACAGAGCTATAAGTAGTTTCTTTTTTATTAGAGTTCGCGATAATAAATGCTATTATTATTAATAATAACATTACAGCCAAAATTATATAGTTTCCGATTATTAATTTCTTCATTTATTATCTCAACCCTTTATTATTTTTTATTTTTTCCCTTTCCTCCAAATGGTTTTGGAATCATTTCTATAGGGTTAATCTTAACTGATTGAATTCCTTCTATCTTAACACGAAGAGCATCACTAGCTAATTTGTCGACTTTTCCTATCATAAATACAAATACTAATGCAAGAATTGGTATAGTCTGTATAATTGCTCCCGCTGTGTAAATCATTGCAATATATGTAATGCAGTGATATGTCTGCATAATTACATCACCAATAAACATTCCAGTTAACTTGTTGAAAGCCTGAGCTCTTGTATCTCCAAGTCTATCAAGTGGGTATGTTAAGCATACCAAAGGCGAAATAACTATATAGAAGTATACTCTAATTGCTCTATAGAAATATAATAAGAAGAATTTGAATTGGAAGTACGTGAAAGCATAAACTAAAACTAAGTTATAAAGCTTATTATTTGTGCTTCCTCCCCCTCGGACTTCTTTCCAGAAGTTTTCCATCATCTCGTTTTCACTAAACACTGCTTTGCCTGTTCCATCTACGGAAGCGATTGTCGCAGAATATAGTGGTCTAATTAGTTGCTCTTGAACTAATTGAGCAATATTTAATACAAAAATTATTAAATAGTGTAGAACTACCAAAAGAGATATGCCTTCAAGCCAATATAAAGCCATTTGTTTATATCTTGCTTGTTCACTTGCGGCAGTTTCTATAGCCATTCTTATACCAACATATATTAGCACAACAACTAGTGCAATTATAGATAAATTTCTAAGAGATACGAACCAAATAGCCATGACGCCTGCCATATCTTGTTTAGTATTCACATATGGATCATTTTCAGCAAAACCATTTGTCCCCTTATCAACATATCCAAAATAATTTATATCAAATAATGGATACCTTCCAGCAAGAAGGTTCTGTATTGAAAATTTCTGTGTAGAAGTAAGGTCTGCACCTTTGGCCAAGCTTGCTTTTCCAGCAGCTATAGTTAATATCCAGTTTAATATGTAAGCAAATACTGATAAAATTGTTGTTAAAAAGCCTCCGACTCCGCCCCAGCCATCATCGGCAACATCAATGTCATCCGTGCTCGATGCGGGAGTTCCCGACCCATCATCACCAGTTGATGTAACCTTACCTTTTTCCGTTGCATCCATCATTTGATTGCCTGTGACGTTATATGAGTCAACGCCTTGATTTTCATACATGTCTTCGTAATCAGCATAAGCAATAGGTGCTTTAATTGAGCCTAAGAGAAAACATAAAGAAAGGAATACAATGATAATAGTTATGATTATGAAATTAAGTTTCTTCATTTTTCTCCTTTCTCATTATTATGCATTTTATTTTATCCCGTAGCGGAGAACTACAGTTCTCCATTAAATTGTATGTGCCTTCGTAGCGGAGAACTAGAGTTCTCCGTCGGAGCACTTTAGTGCTCCGCTACGGTATGCTATGAGTTTTCACCCATTGTATTAACGTTTGTATTAAAGAAGTCTAACTCCTTCTTTGTAGGTCTAATTTCAAGTATTGCAGTTTGCTCACCAACCTTAAACAATCCTTGACCTCTGGTACAAGTTGTTAAGAATTGAGCCTCACCATCACTTAACTTGAACACTTCTTTAATATATTTAATTTCTGATCTATCTTGTGCTAAGAATAATTTAGTATCTGATGAAGTTAAAACAGCTTGTACTTCAGATTTCTCATAGAAGTCTTGGAATCTCTGAGATACAACAGCTAGAGAAACATTTCTCTTTCTAGCACGTCTAGCCATTTTATTTAAGAAGTCAACAGCTTCTGGATATGGTAATAACATCCATGCCTCATCGACTAATACTCTCTTCTTAACAGCTTTTGATTTATCTTCACTGTTTTTCTTAACATATTTTTCCCAAATCCATGATAATAAGATTTGTTGTGCTAGAGGTCTTGCAAATCTTTCCTCTAACTCTGAAATGTCTAGGTTAATGAATGAAGTTCCGTCTAATAAGTCAAATGTTGATTGACCATCAAAGTATGACATAGCTCCATTGTATTCTTTAACATATTGTCTCATAACTTTTACTAAGTAACTGTAATGAGCTCTGTAATCTGGGTTTTCGTTAGAATTTGCATTGTTGATAATTCTACGATACCAAGATCCAATAGTTGGCATAGCTTTCTTTCTTCTTCCTAAGAAGTTGCTTTGTGATAAGTTTTTCTTATCAATAGCATACAAGCTATTAACATTATTGTTTATACCAAGTGAAGCATATTCTTCAGAAGCTGTTTCAGAAATAATTTGTTTTGTTACTTCATTAACTTCTTCAGATCTTGTACTTCCTTTAGCCATAGTTAGAAGGATTTGTGAAACATCCTCTACTTTGTTTTCAACATTTAATACTGTTCTCTCTTTTCCTGTAATTTCATCTCTTGAAATCTCAGGCTCAATATCAAATGGGTTGATTATTGTATTTGAGTTAGGTGAAATCTTAACATTAACTCCACCAAGAGCATCTGCAACAGCTCCATACTCACCTTCAGCATCAAGAGCTAATGATTCAACTCCCATAAGCACTGCAGATCTTGCAATTAATGTTTTTATAGCAACACCTTTACCAGCACCAGATTTACCAAATACAACCATGTTGTAGTTTGATAAAGTATTGCTGAAGTTATCAAATAATATTGGTAAACCACTTTGTCTATTAAAGCCTAGTGGAATTCCGTTTTCGTGGCCAACATCAACATCGATGAATGGGAAAACGGTTGCCATTGATCTACGATCAAAGGTATGTTTTTTAGCTAATTTGTTTTCGCATAATGGCATATTTGATTTGAAAGCATCTTCTTGAAGTGCCCATGCGTTTTTCATTCCAATTAATGATTTTGACATCTCTGAAGATAATAGTTCTGTATCTCTATTAAGTTCATCCATATCATATGAGAATAATGTGCAGATGATTGAAGATTCATATAATCTATCAAGTCCACTTGCGATAGCATCTCTAAGCTCTTCAGCTTCATCCCTCTTAGCTTGTAATGAGCTCTCTCTGTTAATGTTTCCTCTATCAGCAGCAACGATTCTCTCTGACTCTAATTGGTTAATTGTTCTATTTAATTCGCTTTGTGATTTAGCTTCACTTATTGGATTAATGAAAACTGAAACATTAATATCTCCAAAATTGTACATACTTCTTAAAAATTGTGGGAATGTACACATTCTAGGTAATGTTGAAATTATCATTGATCTAGCATATTTGGTATTATTTGCTATAATCTCTAAGTGATCTGTAGCAGTTGCATCAATTCCAGCAGGTGCTATTAAATCTTTTATGTCTTTTTGATTTTCTTCCAATGTGCTAACATCTTTTTTGGTTTCTGTTTTTATCGTAGAAACCTGGTTGTCAACTTGTGGCATTTATTCTTCCTCCTTGGTTATTTTGTCTGTATTTTTATTTTTCGTAGCGCAGACCAGTGGTCTGCGATGGAGCACTTTAGTGCTCCGCTACGGTGCTCCTCTACGGTGCTCCGCTACGGTGCTTCGCTACAATTAAGCTTCCTTTTTCTTTTTTGTATCTTCTAACTCTTCTAAGTTAGCTGTTTCAATTTCTTCAATTGTTGCATTATATAAATTCTTATTCATATCTGATTTATACTCATCAACAAATTGAGTAGCTTTCTTTCTAATCTCTTTAGCTCTCTTTTGTTTTTCTTCTCTTAATTTTTGATCAGCTTTAATTAAGCTTTGAGAAGCAAGTTTTGCAGCAGTTATTTCAACTTGAGCTTTTATCTTCTCTTTTCTTTCTTCAAGTCTATCAACTGAAGTTGAATATAATCTGTCATATTGTGAATCAAGAGCTTTTTGTAATGAATATGTTTCAGCACCCTCTCTGTTATAAGCAACATAAAGAAGTTCTGCTAATTCTTCAGATGTAAGTACTTTACCACTTACATCAGCAGATCCTAATGCGCTGATTAATGTTTCAGCTCTTGTATATAATTCACCAAATATAATCTCAGCTAACTCGCTTTGAGAATACTTTTTAGAATCTCCAAGTTCTGAAGTATAATAGCTTAATATAACATAAGTTTTTTGTTGAAGCATGTTTTTGTTTTCATTGATTCTTCCAGTATATTCTTGAATTGATTGACCATATTCAAGAATGTTTTGCTTCCTGTTTCTGTTAAATATTAACCTATTAATAGCTCCTTGGTTTCCACCGTTTCTAGCTTGATTAATCTGTTGGTCAATTCCTCTGATGTCGTCTTTTAAAACGTCCATCTTTTTCTCATAGTTCTTAAGAATTTCATTTAGATCAATCTTTCTAGTTTGTACATATAATTGAATAGGAAATCTAAGTGTATTTAAGAACTCGATAAATCCGGCTTCAAGACCATCTTTTTCATCTTCTGAAAGTAGGTCATAGTTAACACCTTCGCACTCTATAACCATAACATATTGAGTATTGTTATGTCTTACAATCATATTATTGACAATTCCGTCAAACTCCATGAATTTGTAAATAGAGTTTACAAGCTTTCCTTGTCTTGTAATTAATTGGCTCATGTCTTTCTTGGCATCGCCCTTAACTTGTATCTTTTCTTCTTGCTTAACTTTGTCTTTTTTCTTCATATTAATAATTATTAATATTGCTATAAAGCCTAATAAAACTATTAATATAATGATAACTATTAATATTAAATTTAGAGTATCTGTTGTGTTCACTTATTTTTCCTCCTTGGTATCATTTTTATTTACCATGTTGTCTACTACTGAGCCCTCACTTTCTGTTTTGCCCTGTAGATTAAACAAGTCTAGTATTTGTGTTGATGCTTTCTCATATGTTGGATTTTCTCTTGGTATAGCATATGAATATATTTTTTTGCTCTTATTAAAAGAGTAATATTTAATAGCTATCTCGTCTATCTGTTCCCCACCGAAGTACCTTGACATTTTGCTATTTCCATTGCTTGGGAACTTAAAAGTCCCGATTCCAAATCCGAGTAGGCCAAAGCCTCCTAGGAATATCCATCCTAATAATTCTTGGCCAATCGCGCTGAATATTTTATAAAATACAAAGCCTATTAACCCTAATGCTGCTGTATATATCAACGCTTTGGTTGAAAATATCAGCAAGATTCTGTTTTCTCCTTTAAGATTGTTACTTGGGATATAATACGTTCCCATATATTACCTCCTTACGCTTCTTTTGTTTAATTATTATTATTTGTTGTTGCAGAAAAAACTTTAAGAACAGTTTGTGTTATTCCAGATGCTCCAAAAATTAAAGCAACTGCAACTAAATACCATATTAATCTTTGTTTTACTTGAGCTTTGTTTTGATCATTAGATGACATATATCTTAAGCCTAAAACCATTCCTACACCAACCGCAACAGCAAAGCCAATTGCCCATAAGACATTGCCTATTGGTTTAACTACATCAACCATACTTGTTGTATTCGCACCTGCACTTGCTTTTCCCTGTGCAGTAAAAGAATCACCTTGAGATATTATGTCTCCAATTCCATAAACGCTACAAATATTAGAAAAAAACAAAAATACAGTTAATATTATTAAAGCAATTCTTAAAATCAAATATATAATTTTATAATTACGCATAGTTTCTCCTTTATAAAATAGTAAGCATATTATATAAATATGTTTAGCAGTTTTCAACTAAATAAAAAAAAAAGACATATTAATGTAATAATGTCTTTACATGGTATTTCAAGATTTTATATTTATTATTTTGACATATAAAAAAGTGGAGCTTTTATGCTCCACTTATTATACAGATTAGTTATTGTTTATATTCCCAAACGCTTTGAGGACCTCGCGGCTTGTGTTGTGTATATGAAGGAATCATATCTCCAGCAGAGCCACCCACTGCCTTCATTATTGTTCCAGCGCCAACAAGTAAAGCCGCTCCTATAGCAGCTATAATTAATCCTTTTTTAATTTCAGCTTTACCTTCAGGTGCAGTTGTTAACCATTTTATGCCCATCCACATAATCAATATTACGGCTGCAACATAACAAAGTACCTGCGCAGCTCCTAAAACTTTTGATAATACGACATCCGTATCTTTAGCGCTAACTTCAGAGGTCAACCCTCTTATAAAATCAATAATTGCTCCTGTAGACACCAAAAACGAAGAACCGATAAAAACTCTTGTTAGTTCTTCTTTAATTTTAGCTTTTCCATCTGGGGCAGCTTGTAGAAACTGTATTCCTTTCATCATTACAAGTATTACAGCAACTACATAGCAAATCATTTCAACAACACCCAAGATTGAATCAAACGCACTGTCATCCGCTGAAAAGCTAATCTTAGCAATGTTTGAATCTACATCACCCATAGCAGTATATTTCCCTCTCTTTATTATTTCTTATTATCTTATAAAATAATAATTAAGACTTGCTAACTGCTTCTTGTATAGTATTGCCTACGTAATTCATTATTACTCCAGCGCCAACTAATAATGCTGATGCTACTGCTGCTATAATTAAGCCTTTTTTCATTTCAGCTTTTCCTTCTGGAGCAGCTGTTAACCATTTTACACCCATCCACATAATTAGTATTACTGCTGCAACATAGCAAATTACCTGACCTGCGCCAAGTACTTTTCCAGCTAATGTGTCAACTCCACTTGGAGCATCTCCTTTAACGCTAACACCTCCAACTCCAGCAAAAGCAACATTAACTAATGAAAATAATATTCCTAATGCTAATAAAACACTAATTGTTATTCTAATACCTTTCATATTATATCCTTCCTTCTTTTAAAGTATTTATTTTTATAATACCAATTCTAAATAATGTTGTCAATAATAAATTCGTTCTTTTAATGTAATTAATTAAAAACATCATCTCTATATTTAACCATAAAAAAAAACCGAGTCTCAAACTCGGTCTTTAACAATTATTAACTCACTGTTTTATTGTCTACAGCGCCACTAATTGTTTTTCCTACAGCATTCATTATTACTCCAGCGCCAACTAATAATGCTGATGCTACTGCTGCTATAATTAAGCCTTTTTTCATTTCAGCTTTTCCTTCTGGAGCAGCTGTTAACCATTTTACGCCCATCCACATTATTAGTATTACTGCTGCAACATAGCAGATTACTTGACCTGCTCCTAATACTTTACCAGCAATGTTCTCTACTCCATCTGGTACTACTACTGAGCCTTCTGTTGGTGCCTTAACTCCTGTTGCAAATACTATGTTAATAGATGCTAGCAATACAGCTATTATTAATAAAACTGATGCTAAAACTCTTATTTTTTTCATTAATTATTCCTCCTATTAAGGTATACTTACTTTAATATTACCATTCTTATACCAAACTGTCAATGTGTTTTCCCTTTATGTTCAAATCATTTCAAGTTAAAAAACACATTTTCTCCTCTATATTCGCTCACATTTCCTAATTCTTCTTCTATTCTTAATAATTGATTGTATTTAGCCACCCTATCAGTTCTTGAAGGAGCTCCCGTTTTAATTTGTCCTGCATTCATTGCAACAACTAGGTCTGCAATTGTTGTATCTTCAGTTTCACCAGATCTATGTGAAACAATTGAAGTATAGCCAGCTCTTGTAGCCATTTCAATTGCATCTATAGTTTCTGTAACTGTTCCAATTTGATTTAATTTGATTAAAATTGAGTTTGTAACTCCTAATTCAATTCCTTTTTTAAGTCTATCTGTATTAGTAACATATAGGTCATCACCAACTAATTGAATTCTCTTACCTAATCTTTCAGTTAGTTTTTTCCAGCCATCCCAATCTTCTTCTGCTAAGCCATCTTCTAAAGAAATAATTGGATATCTATTTGATAAGTCATCCCAGTAGTCTATTAATTCATCTACTGTAAACATTCTGTCTGATTTCCAGAAATAATACTTACCTTCTTCTCCCTTTTTCTTAGCTTCTTCATACATTTCAGTTGCTGCTGCATCCATAGCAATTTTGAAGTCTTGGCCTGGAGTGTATCCTGCTTTTTCTATAGCTTCAACAATTGCTTTTAAAGCATCTTCGTCTTCTGCTAAGTTTGGAGCAAATCCACCCTCGTCGCCAACTGAAGTTGCTAAGCCTTTTTCTTTTAATACAGATTTTAAATTATGAAATACTTCAGCTGACATTCTCAAAGCTTCTTTAAATGTAGGAGCTCCAACAGGCATTATCATAAATTCTTGAATGTTAACGCTATTGTCTGCGTGCTTTCCACCATTTAAAATATTCATCATTGGAACCGGAATAACTTTTCCATTAACTCCACCAATGTATTGATATAAAGGTAAATCCTCTGATTGAGCTGCTGCTCTTAAAACTGCTATTGATACTCCTAATATTGCATTTGCGCCTAATCTTCCTTTATTAGGTGTGCCATCTAATTCTATTAATGCTTTATCAATTTCAGCTTGGTTAAGAGCATTCATTCCCTGAATTTTAGGTGCTATTATTTCGTTAACATTTGCAACTGCTTTTTCAGTTCCTTTTCCAAGATATCTTGAACTATCTCCATCTCTTAATTCAACAGCCTCAAAAGCTCCTGTGCTAGCTCCTGATGGTACTAGGCTTCTTGCTTCTGTTCCATCTTCAAGAACTACTTCGACTTCAACTGTAGGATTTCCTCTAGAGTCAAGCACTTCTCTACCATGAATGCTTTCAATTGCCAAAAACTGTTTCATAATTTCCTCCTTTGTTTATTATGTAAATTGGTTTGTTCTTGCTTATATTATATATCAACTGTAATTAAAAAAAAATACTTTTCGTAGCGGAGCACTAGTGTGCTCCATACAATAGAAAGTTACATACAATTTAATGGAGAACTTTAGTTCTCCGCTACGGGATTTATTAAATAAACCTTGTAATTTTCTATTGACTCAATATACTCATAATTTTCCTCTACATAATCTCTCACTTCTTCTGTAAATTGAAAACAACTATATGTTGATTTTTCTTCATCTTCAACAAGCAATACTCCATTTTTCATAGAATTAATATAATTAATCATTTTTTGATCACCATTCAACCCCATATTACCTTTAAGTGGTTCATCAAAATACCAATTATTAATATCTAACTCTAATGTGTAAAGCATCGCATAAGTTGATAATACCTTTACATCTCTTCCCTCTTGTTCTTGTTTTCTTATATATTCTTCAACATTTTTAATATTGTCAGTAATCTCTTTAGAAATTAATGCTCCATAAAAAATATTGTTTTTATCATTTATTCTTTGCTTTTCCGTTGGCTGAATCAATAATGATAGAGTTTTTAGTAATAGAGCTAGAGTCGTAAAAATAATCACCGCATATATTAGGTTTAATATAATTTTCTCTGAAAGCAATGCTTCAATTATAATTGAGAATTCATATATCAATAGTATCATCCATAACATATTAGCCAATATTGAATGATATTCATTTATTATCGGAAACACTATAATGCTTGTTCCCACAGCAAAACCTAATACCATAAAAGCATTTTGAATAAATTCTTTGCCTACTAGTTTTCTCTTCTTTAACACAAATAGAAAACTAATCGCTAATATTGCACTGCATACGATTCTAATAAGAGATACAATGCTTACCTCAGAGATAAATTCTTTAACTCCTAATACACATACATCAATAAAACTATCAAGATTGCCTTGTAAATTAAGCACTAAAACTATAATCGATAGTATTATAATCGTCATAGATGCCGTTTTTAGCAAATTTACAATCGCTTGTTTTTTAGATTCATTTTTATAAAGCTCACAAAAGGTATAGCCTATTATGTAAGAAAGCCCTAATTTTTGTAGGGTAAAGCCTGATAAAATTATTAAGATTGCATTTATTAAAAAATCAAATTTTCTCTTCTCTTTGTTTTTTAGATTATATAAAACACCAAGCTCAATAAATACAAAACCCATGGTATTATAGTTTGGTGCACATCTCAAAAATAATAATGATATAGAAATGATAGTTACTATTCCAAATACTGATAATAATTTCCTTATTTTTAGTGTTCTCAATATTTGATAAAGTAGTATATAAAAAATGAACATAGTACAAATGCCGTAAGCCATAAAAGTGTAGTAATTTGCTCCAAATAGTTTAAACAGCATTTCACCCATCACAAAAAATATGTGAGTTTGCACAGTATTAACTTCAGAGTATAGCTTTTTTCCGGTAAATAGTTTATAAATATTTCCATAACACCACAAGTTATCTGTTGGATCTAATTCAGTTTGGAATACGGTAATGACTACAACTATTAAAATAATAATAGATACAATTATATAATCATATTTTTTTAGTTTATCAATTATTTTCTTCATTTCTTTTTTCCAAATTTAGTTTCTATAAATTGCATTGATACTATTCCTGCCATAATAATAATTGCTATTGCTAAAATGATTTCAGTGCTTGGTAAAACCTCGACAGGACTTATAAATGTGTCAGGCACAAATTTTTCTTTTAGTCTGTCAATTGCATAGTTTCCACCACAAATAGTGCCAAGTATGTTAGCAATTAAAATGGCGAAACATACTGTTCCAAAAAGAATATCAGCAATCAGCTTAACTTCTTTTTTAGGCGCCTTTTTTATAACATCTAATTTTTTTGCATACTCTTTTCTAAATGTAATAATCACATAAGCTTCAATTATTAATAGCATCAAAACAGCAGCCACAATTGTAGCTATAATCACAATTTGCAATTCATTATTCATTCTCTCAATTTCTGCTTTTACGCTTCCATATGCTTCTGTATCTTCTCTTTTGGTAATTTCGTTAACATTTAGCTCTTGTAAAATCCTTGTAATTGTTTCATCAACTAACGTATAGTCATCAACATCAATTACAATATTTTGAAATGGTGCACCTTCCATACAGCACTCGCCACTATCTAAATAAACATACATGTCTCCTGAAAAGCCAACATGGTCAGGAGTATTTATTACTCCTCTGATTTTTTCTGATAGTGTATGATCTTGATATTTAATAGTAATATAATCGCCGATTAATAAATTTTCTTTTTTTGCAAACTCTTTATTAATCCATATTCCGTGATCAATTTCGGTGAACTCTTCTCCCCAAAAAACCTCCATTTTATTGATATTGTTTGTTTCAATAAAGTTGGTCTCAATTTTTACTTCTTCATTATCCAAAAATCTTGTTGTAAGCCTCATAAAACGCTCAGCATCATTGATATTTTCCATATTTCTTAGCTTTTCTAAATCAGCCACTGTAAAGTCATCGCCTTTAAGCCAAAGATCACCAATGTTATTTTGGTCAAAGTAAGCATTTATTGATTTCTCATAATTTTTAGTGTAAGTCATGTAGCCGCTGATTACGAAGGTTCCAACCATGATTATTAAAATAACCATTATAATAGGAAATTTAAATTTTGAAATTTTTTTAAAAATACTTTTGTTTTTCATTTTTCTCTCCAACTTTTTTTATTATGATATAATAAAAAATTTTGTTTTACAATCTTAAAATTAATGGATTTTTTTGAAGAAAGTTGGTATAATGAATTTTGTTGACGCAGACCACTGGTCTGCGCTACGAAGAATCGAGTTACATACAATTTTGTGGAGCACGTAAGTAGCTCCGCTACGAAAAATTTAAGAGGTTGTTAATTTGGAAGATAAGAATATATTTTTTATGGAAAAGGCTTTGGAAGAAGCTCATAAAGCATATGAAATAAATGAAGTTCCAATCGGAGCTGTTATTGTTAAGGATGGCGAAATCATCGCTTCTGCTCACAACGAAAAAGAGATTCAACAAAATAGTTTAAGACATGCTGAAATAACAGCCATTGAAGAAGCTTCAAAAAAACTTGGTACATGGAGATTGCAAGGTTGTGAAATGTATGTCACAGTTGAACCTTGTGCAATGTGTGCCGGAGCAATTATTCAAGCAAGACTTGATAAAGTTTATATTGGTGCAATGGATCCTGTTATGGGCGCGTGTGGGTCGAAGTTAAATTTGTTAAATGATTATAATTTAAATTATAGAGTTGATTTTGAGTGTGGTTTGTTAGATAATGAGGCAAGAGATTTGATGCAAGAGTTTTTTAAGAAGTTAAGGAATAAGTAATTAAATAATTTGGAGGGATACCGAAGTGGTCATAACGGGACTGTCTCGAAAACAGTTTGCTTGATTGTATCGGGCACGTGGGTTCGAATCCCACTCTCTCCGCCAATTTTTATTCAGGACAGAGGGACGGTTTTCTTGTCCATTTTCCGGACAGAGGGACAGTTTTGAATAAAACTGTCCCTCTGTCCGGAAAATGGACAAGAAAACCGTCCCTCTGTCCGCAATAAAACCGTCCCTCTGTCCGCAAGAAAACCGTCCCTCTGTCCGCAAGAAAACTGTCCTTCTGTCCCGAAGTATTATTCTTCTTCATCTTGGGCTTCGTGTGTCTTTTTAAATTTGGTTAGTAGAGCGATTAGTGCTGTTAACACTGCTATAAATTGAGCATATTTCCAATTAAACCTTCCGGTCTCTGGAACACTTGTCTCAATCGGCTCTATTTCTTCTTTTTCAAAGTTTGGAATATAATTCTTATCACCAACGTCATCATAAGTTATTGTTACCGACATCTGTGGAACATCTCCATTTGAGCCTGTCCAGCCAATGAACTTATATCCCTCTTTAGTTGGATTAACTAGAGTAAATGGAATATCATTTAGCGTATATCTGGTTATATTCAAGCTTTCTATTTGTTTAACCATCTCTTCATCATCACCACTATAAGAAATCTCATAAACTTCCAACACATAAATTGGTTCAATAGTTAAATTGCCAGCTGGCATATTAAAGCTTATCTCTCTAGATTTATCTCCATTGCTCCATCTATCAAATACTAATCCTTTGATATCTTTAGCAACAAGAGTTATCATCTCATCAAAGTAATACATACCAGGTTTTGAAGACTTATCTTGGTCAATTCCATCACTGCCAGGGATAATTAACTCATATTTGTTTCTATCATATCTGTATTCAACCTTCGATGATCCATCTTTAGCAATCTTTATTGTCTGAGCTTTAGGTGAGCTAAATCCTTCATAGCTATTAACTTTAGGTGTTACGCTTTCTCCTGCTATACCAGTAAATTTCTCAGTCTTAACAAGTGTATAACCCTTTCCATTAATATTCATCATATAGTGCTCAACAGTATAAATTGCAGTCGCTTCTGATTTCTTCACAATTGGTCTAATTGTAATGTTGTCATCTCCTAACTTAAATGTTATTTCAGGATCTGTTTCACCATTTGACCATCCAACAAATTCATATCCATCCTCAGTTGTAGCTTTCACAATAATTTCAGTGCCATAATAATAGTCTCCGCTAGGTGTCGATCCGTCCAAAATTGCGCCAGGTACATCTTCAAGTTCATAATGATATTTGTTCCTTGTGTAATAGTAATCAATCACAGTTGAGTTGTCTTCTTTAACTCTTGCTGATTTAGTTGAAGGTGATTTAAATCCTTCATAAGTTTTAACTTCTGGAGTTACTAATGTATCTTCTATTGCAAATAATTCTTGACTCTCTTTTAATGTATAATTTTCACCATCTAAGTCCATCAAATAGTGATTTACAACATATTTAGAGTTTGTAATTTTCTTAGCCTCTGATTCAATAGCAGTGTTGCTCACAACAGTTATAACACTTCCGCTTGCTGTCTCAGCGCCATTAACTTTAACTCTTCCGTTTTTATAGCCGTCTTTAGTTTCCATATTAATGTGAACTTCTGTGCCTTTAATTACACAGCCTGTTGAAATTTCACCATCTGCCGTTAATGTCAAAGTGGTTCCTTCTCCCTCAACTTTTGTAACCTTATAAGTTATAATTGCGCTACTTCCAATGTTTCCAGACTTATCTTTCGCCCAAACATAATATGTATGAGGCTCATTCTCATCAATATCATAAGTGCCAGAAGTCATGTCTCCTGCTGTAATCCAAGTTGTAGGAGTATTAGGGTCAGTAGTTATTGCATAACCCGAAATTCCTCCTATCTCGCTAACTTCCCAGCCAAATGTATTATGATCAATTGTTGTAATAGATACCTCTGGAGCATTTTCATCATTAACAGTTAATACAAACGATGTTGTCGCACCGCTGTAATTTGTACCAGCAGCCTGATTAACTGTAATTACAACACTACCAATATTTAATGGTGTTATAGTAATTGCATTTCCATTAACAGTTACTGTTGCAACAGCAGCATTGCTTGATGTAGCTGTTATTGCTCCATCTCCATCAGTCTCAACATTAACAACTTTTGTAACAGGATATGTTGTCACCTGATTATCAACTCTTAATGTCGTAATCTTCTTATTAATAGTTATGGTCATTGTGCCTTCGGTTGATTCGCCTGTCACATTATCAATAGCTCTTACAACATAAGTATAAGTTCCTGCTTGAGCACCTGCTGCAACTCTAATTGTAGTTCCACTAATTGTTATAAATGATGTTGACTCGCCATTTTGGTTAATCTCACTCACTTTGCTATAAGTGTATGAACCTGTTCCATTTGTAGCCCCATCTATTGTGACAGTTTGCTCAATTGTATTGTAATTAAGCTCTTTTGTCTGGTCAGACAAGCTAATATCAGCAGTTTGCCAAATCGCATAAAGTGTAACTATTCCTTCATCCATATAAGTTAAATAGTTTACACTAGCTTTATTTGCAAAGGTTGCAGAAGTTGCATTTTGGTCTTGTGACCAACCCATAAAGCTATATCCTGGTCTTGTAAATGTACAATCAGCTAAATTCTTAGCAATTCCGTAAGTCATGTCAGTATTTGCCATGCTTCCACTTCCGCCATTTGCATTATAAACAATTGTGTATGTATTAATTGTAGATTGAGTAGAAATTGTTACTGCTCCATTTACAATTTCAGTGCTTCCATCAGCAATTTCAGTTCCATTTAGTCTAATAATTAAGTCATGATATCCTGTCGAAGCATTTCCATCAATATATATCTTAGTGCCTTCAACTACGCAAATATCGCCTAGTTCTCTACCTCTTCTATTATTCTCTCTAATACTCAAAGAGGTTCCTTCACCAACAACTCTTGTAATCTTATATGTGCTAATCACATCAGTTCCTATATTGCCTGCATCATCTTTAATCCATACATAATAATCGTGTGGTGTGTCAGGATCAATATCAAAGGTTCCTTCAGTTTGATTATTAACATCTACCCATGCGCTTGAGTTGTCGTCAGGCTGTGTTGGATCTGTCGTTATTGCATATGCAGTAACGTCTCCTTCTTCTTCAGCCTCCCATCTAATAGTATCAGCATCTTCCATCTCGACTGTAACTCTAGGTGCTGTGCTGTCTGTAACAGTATATGTAAATGTTGTAGATCCTGAGTTATAGTTTCCATTAGCTTTTTCGTCATGGTAAATCTTAATTGTAACAGCTCCTGCTTTTCTTGGTGTTAAGGTAATAGTTTTGCCAGAAATTGTTGCAGTTGCAATATTTCCATTTAGGCTTTCAACTCTATATGTTCCGTCTCCGTCAGATACAAATGTGCAAGTAACAGTTTCAGGGAACTCAGAGTGTTGATTTGCAATGGTTATAGTTACATCTTTCTTGTTGATTGTAGATGTAAATTGTCCTTGATAACCAGCTGTGGTTTCGCTCTCTTCAATCTTATAATAAACTGTGTATGTTCCTGCATCTGTTTTTGTTGGAACTTCTTCACTATATGGACCGCTTTCATTTAATGAATATGTTACTTTTCCGCCATTTGTTGTTACAGTTCCTAATTCTTGAGGTTGTCCATTATATGTTAATGAGCTATTTCCGCTAACATCATGTGTTGGTACTGACTTAATCGTTGCTTCTGAAGTAATTGATGTAGTCTCATCAATTGTTACAATGCTTCCATCAGCAATAGTTGTGCCATTATTCTTTATCACTAAATTGTAATAGCCATCAGCTAATTCGCCATCTACATAAATCTTAGTTCCTGTCAATACACAAATTGTGCCTATCTCAGCTCCACTTGCATCATTCTCTCTTAATGTAAGTGTAGTTCCTGTTCCTTGTGTCTTAGTTATTTTATATGATGTCACTGTTTGAACACCTATATTGCCATCGGCATCTTTTGTCCAAACATAATATGTGTGAGCCTCATTAGGATCTATATCAAATGATTCTGTTACGCTTGAGCCATCTACATCTGTCCATGTTGTTGGTTGAGTACTAGTTGTTGTTATTGCGTAACCTTTCACTCCTCCGCTATCTGTTGCTGTCCAAGCAAATGTGTTATAGTCAACCACATTTATTGAAACACTTGGTGCTGAAGCATCAACTATTGTAAATTCGAAGTCTTTACTTCCTGACAAGTAGTTTCCACCATCTTTTGCTGTATGTGTAACAGTAATTGTAACTGTAGATGTGTTAGGGCTTATTGGTGTTATTGTAATGGTCTTTCCTTCAATTGTTACTGTTGCAATTGTTGGGTCACTAGATGTTACACTAAATGTTCCATCACCATCAGATGTAAATGTATAAGTCTTAACTTCAGGATATTCAACCGATTGTTTTACAACAGTAATAGTTACATCTTTCTTGTTAATAGTTGATGTAAATTGTCCTTGGTAACCAGATGTGGTTTCACCTTCTTCAATCTTATAATAAACAGTGTATGTTCCTGCATCTGTTCCTGTTGGAATCTCTTCACTATATGGACCACTTTCACTTAATGAATAAGTTACTTTTCCGCCATTAGTCGTTACGGTTCCTAATTCTTGAGGTTGTCCATTATATGTTAATGAATTATTTCCGCTAACATCATGTGTTGGTACTGACTTAATTGTTGCCTCTGAAGTAATTGATGTTGTATTGTCAATTGTCACAATGCTTTCATCAGCAATAGTTGTACCATTATTCTTTATAACTAAATTGTAATAACCATCAGCTAATTCGCCATCAGCATAAATTTTAGTTCCTGTTAATACGCAAGTTGTGCCTATCTCAGCTCCACTTGCATCATTCTCTCTTAATGTAAGTGTAGTTCCTGTTCCTTGTGTCTTAGTTACTTTATATGATGTCACTGTTTGAACACCAATATTACCATCAACATCTTTTGTCCAAACATAATATGTGTGTGCTTCATTAGGATCTATATCAAATGATTCTGTTACGCTTGAGCCATCTACATCTGTCCATGTTGTTGGTTGAGTGTTAGTTGTGGTTATAGCATAACCTTTAACTCCTCCGCTATCTGTTGCAGTCCATGCAAATGTATTATAATCAATTACATCAATTGATATATGAGGAGCAGATGAATCAACTATTGTAAATTCAAAGTCTTTGCTTCCTGACAAGTAGTTTCCACCATCTTTTGCTGTATGTGTAACAGTAATAGTAACTGCTGATGTACTAGGGCTTACTGGTGTTATTGTAATTGTCTTTCCTTCAATCGCTACTGTTGCAATTGTTGGGTCACTTGAGTTTACACTAAATGTTCCATCACCATCAGATGTAAATGTATAAGTCTTAACTTCAGGATATTCAGTCGATTGATTTGTAACATTTATTTCAACAGCTTTTTGAGCAATCACTGTTTCAAATGAGCCACTGCAAGCCTCATAATTATCGCCTGCTTCTATTTTGAAGTAAGTTGTATATGTTCCAGCATTTACTTTTGTTGGACAGCTTTCACTATATGTGCCATCTTGAGTAGCTGAATATGTAACCGTTCCAACACTTGGAGTAATTACACCTAGTGCTTGTGCTTGGCCATTATATGTTAAGTTATTGCCACTCACTTCATAAGTTATAGTTGCTTTATTAATTGTAATAGTTATTGTTGCATCAGCTGTTTTGCCTGTTTCATTATCTGTAGCCCTTACAACATAAGTGTATGT
>JAEEGL014499490.1_pt1 | contig 20838 bp, 15 predicted proteins | sample 9134231 | NCBI WGS metagenome assembly JAEEGL01 (sample SAMN16246548, study PRJNA631951) | gut metagenome | biome: gut microbiome; feature: rumen; material: fiber-attached | host: Bos | place: Iran: Karaj | collected 2018-10
CAGGCTCAGCGTGGCGCCACCCAAAGCCAGTCGTGCATAGCGGTTGTCTTTCATTTTACTAAAGACGCCTTCGCACACTTCCATCATTCGAATGAAATAAAGGCTGACTAGTCCGCAGAATAGTCCCAATAGAATACAGGCAGGGATGCGATCTATTTGCCATGCACTGTCGAGGTGGAAACTGAACAGGGAATCGCTGCCTTCGAAAAGGTAGGTCAGGCAGGTAGCGGTGACACTGGCCGTAAGGATGGGCAATAGTGATCCCATCGACAGGTCCACCATCAGCACCTCAAACGTGAACACAAGTCCTGCCATGGGCGCCTTAAAGATGCCGGCAATGGCCGCTGCTGCGCCACATCCTAAGAGCAACATGAGTTGTTTGTTGTCCAGATGGAAGCGTTGGCCGAGGTTCGAGCCGATAGCCGATCCCGTCAATACGATAGGAGCCTCAGCACCCACAGAGCCGCCGAAGCCGATGGTGATGGCTGACGAGATGACAGACGACCAGCAATTATGCCCCTTCAGGCGCGATTTTCTCGAAGAGATGGCATAGAGGATTCGGGTGATACCATGCGAGATGTCGTCCTTCACAATATATCTCACGAAGAGCATGGTCAGCCAGATGCCTACTACAGGGAATACCAGATAGAGCCAGTTGAAGCTCGTCACCTCGAACTGTGCCGTGAGCATGTGCTGTATCACTTCGATGAGCCAATGCAAAATGAATGCGGCAATAGACGCGAAGACACCTACTAGCAACGCCAGTAGTATCATCAGTTGCTTCTCCGGCAACTTCTCAGCCCATTTCACTATACTATTAAACATTGTTCTTATTTTCCCACAGATTACACAGATTTCACAGATTTAGTTAACCAGCCGTAAATACTGTAAAGATCTTTCGCCAAAATTGATTAAGAGTGCTATCGGCAGTTGCGATGCATGTAAATAGTTGATGACTTGAGATTTATGTACTTCAGCAAGCTTTTCCACTGCTTTAAGCTCAACAATGATATCTCCATAACAAACAAAATCTGCTACATAATGGTGATCTAATACTGATCCTTTATAGTGAATTTGAAATAATTTCTCTCTTTCAAATGGAATGTTTCTTGTTTTTAGTTCAATGGCCAAAGCATCCCCATACACAGCTTCAAGAAATCCATTACCAAGACTTTTGTGCACTTCCATTGCCGCCCCTATAATGTTATAGGTCTTTTGACGGAAATCCTCTTCTCTTTTTTCGTATTTATTTAATAGATTATACTCCATAAATAAATATATAAGTGCTGAAAAATCTGTGATAATCTGTGTAATCTGTGGGCAAACCGGCTCACCGGATGATCTTTATTTCACCGTTTTCCTTGATCTTGATGATGCTGCTGGCGTGGTGAGGATTATGTTCCTGGCGTCGTGTCCAGCATACATAGTCAACTGCATCAAGAATCTCTGGTGCGATGTCACGGTAGTTCTGTGCAGACGGCTCGCCACTGATATTTGCACTCGTACTGACGATAGGTTTCTGGAACCGGTAGCATAGCTCTTTCGAGAATGCTTCGCGGGTGATGCGCATGGCAATGCTGCCGTCTTCCGCAATCAGGTTCGGTGCCAAGTTCACGGCATTGTCCAGAATCACCGTTGTCGGCTTGGTAGCCAGTTCCATCACATCCCAAGCCACATCAGGCACGTTTCGAACATAGCGTTGCAATCGTGCATCACTATCTACAAGGCAGATGAGAGCCTTCGAATCATCACGTTTCTTAATTTGATATACACGTGCAACGGCCTCAGCATTCGTTGCGTCACAGCCGATGCCCCATATCGTATCAGTAGGGTAGAGGATGATTCCTCCTTTTCTCATCACCTCTACCGCATTTTTAATGTCTTCTTCTAGTTTCACAATCCCTTAAACTTTGAACCTTAAACCTTAAACCTTAAACCTTGAACCTTGAACCGAAGGTCATCGACTGAAGCAGTGCTGTCATGCAAAGCATGGTGCACGAAAAGCGAGGGAGATAACTTTGAACCGCGCTTTAGCGCATTGAACGCTGCATCGTAAGAATTGTCAATTTTCAATTGTCAATTCTCAATTTCATTTTCTGCAGCGGCAGAAAATGATTAGAATACTTGTAGCTTATAGCCTACGGTCAGCATGAAAGCCTGATTACGTGTCTTACCCAAGATAAGCTTTGCTTTGTTGGTTTTAGCAATCCAACGTGGCGACCAGTTCCAACGTGCATCTACCGTGAAGTGTTCCCCAATTGTGTACTCTAAACCTACAGGGACGCTGAAGTCACCTTTGTGCAGTTCGTCCATGATGTCATTCGTGTGGTCTTTTTTTGCTTTGGCAGCAAACATTCTTCCTAACGTGAGACCTGAATAGACACCCAATCGCTTTACTGGAAAGTACTTGAAAAGGTACGAAGTGTTGATGTAGTGCATATTGTAGGTGTAGGGACCGTTTTCGGGAACGTTCTTTGCGTAAATATTTTTACCGCCGCGATGAGCATACGACACCTCAAGCGACATCGACATTTTCTTGTTCAGATACATCTCGGCATAGGCAGCTGCCGTAGGGAAGAACTGGAAGTCAGCGTTCAACTTGGTCAGCGTCGTAGCACTGGCACCCACCTTTCCACCGACAATCACGTCCCATATATCATATTCGTAGTTGCTCTGTGCCGTTGCACCATTCACACCTGCCACCATCAAAGCGATGGCCATCAGAAATTTTCTCATTTCAATTCTTATGTTTTGTTATTTTGGTGCAAAGGTACAACTTTTTATTGAAATAGGCTCAACTTGCAAAAGAAAAAAATGAATCTTGAGCATAAAAATGAACATCGAACGCCCATAGGGCTTTGAACTTTGTACCATTATAACAACATTTTGAACCTTGCACTTTGAACTTTGAACTTTTATTGCTACCTTTGCAGGCAAAACGATTGGAAGAATGGAAAAGCAAGACTTAAGAATAGTGTTCATGGGTACGCCCGAGTTTGCGGTTGAAACACTTCGCGCACTGGTTGAAGGAGGTTACAATGTTGTGGCTGTCGTCACGCAGCCAGATAAACCGGTTGGCCGTCATGGTTCTGTGTTACGAGCACCTGCGGTTAAGGAGTATGCCCTTTCCGTTGGACTTCCTGTTCTTCAGCCCGAGAAGATGAAAGATCCTGCTTTCGTTGACGAGTTGCGCAGCTATCAGGCAGATCTCCAGGTCGTTGTTGCTTTCCGTATGTTGCCCGAAGTAGTGTGGGCGATGCCTCGTTTCGGTACGTTCAATGTCCATGCTGCTCTGCTTCCACAATATCGTGGTGCCGCCCCTATCAACTGGGCTATTATCAACGGGGAAACAATGACAGGAGTGACCACTTTCTTCCTTGATCACGATATTGATACTGGCCGTATCATACTTCAAAAAGATTTTGGTATTCCTGAAGATGCAGATGTCGAATATGTTTATGACGGATTGATGCATCTTGGGGCTCAAGCAGCTATTGAAACAGTTGATTTAATCATTTCTCATAATGGATTGATTACTACTATATCACAAGATGATTATGTAAAGAACAATTATCAATTATCAATTGTTAATTATCAATTAAATTCTGCTCCCAAGATCTTCAAGGACACCTGTCGTATTGCATGGGGTAAAAATGCTAAGAATATTTATGATTTTGTCCGTGGTCTTTCACCTATTCCTGCAGCTTGGACGACTCTTGTTCCTGCTGCTGAACAAGAGGTTGTAAAGGCTAGTCCTATTGACATGAAGATTTATAAGACTGCCAAGACAGGTCGCGCTTGTTCTGAGGAACCAGGAACTCTATTTATCGAGAAATCCCACCTTTATGTGGCCACTGCCGACGAATGGCTCGAGATCGTTGATTTACAGCTTGCCGGAAAGAAACGAATGCTTGCCCGCGATTTCCTCAATGGTTTCAAGTCTATCGCAAACTACCGCCTTCTTTGAAGCTCACACAAATCTTTACCATCTCTTTTTGAGAATTTAGAGTTCTTTCTCCGCTGTGCTACGAAAGCGGCGAAGCCGAGAGGAGAGTCAGTTACAAAGTATAGGGATAATTATATTCGTGTCATTCGTGAGATTCGTGTTCGTTTAATTCCGAAAATATCGAAAAACTCGAAATACCCGAAAATAATGATGAAAAGGATGAAGAGTTTCTTCAAAACGACTGCACAAACAGTTCTACTGGTTAACAAACGAGTTTGATTAACTACTCACACAGATCTAAAACCATCTAAATAGATTCTTTATGATGATTTGTTATGCTCGCAAAATATCTTTATTCGTGAATAAAGGTTTTGATTTATTGGAACAATCATGAAAGCTCGCTTTTAGTATTCTTCCATAAATCCAAACATATCATCATAAGAGAAATAATAAAATCTGTGAGATCCGTGAGATCTGTGTGACATAAGTATAGCCAATTTCTTGACAAAAATCAAGTTTAATTGCTCATGCCCCTCCTTTTTTCCTTCTGAATCCTTTTTATTTCATAAAAAAATTGTAACTTTGCAGGGTTATATAACGAAATAATCGGATTATTTTACAAATCTGCGAAAACCGTAGCGTTTTCTAAGGCGGAGGCATTGAATAGTCTTTGTCGTGCTCGTATTCTAGCATGACTCCTCACTCTAAACATTCTTTAGAGGAAAACCTTTATGTGCCTCCATTATTGAACTTTGAACTTCGCTTCAACGCAATCTTTCACACAGATCTATACCATCTAAACGGATATATTTTTAGATGACAATCAATCATAGATTGCTTTGTTTACGAACAAAGGTTGATTTTTCCGAAGTATCTCTAAGGGTTCACTCTTAAGATACTTGCGAATAAATCCAACATATCATCTGAAAAATAGCATCTAGAAACTGAGAAGTTGAAACTAAATAATTCTTTCTGTGGGATTTGTAAGATCTGTGTGACAATATCTTCCGTCTAAGGGCTTTGACTTTGATCTTCGCTTCAGCGCATTGAACTTTGAACCGCTGCAAAGCAGCATTGAACCATTTGAACGGCCGAAGGCCATTAAACTGCGCGTCAGCGCTTTGAACCGAAGGTCATCGACTGAAGCAGTGCTGTCATGCAAAAGCATGGTGCATGAAAAAGCGAAGGAGATAACTTTTTACGGCACTTAGTGCCACTTCGTATGCAAGCAATTATTTTAGCCGCAGGAATGGGGCGCCGTTTGGGCGAATACACCAAGGATAATACCAAGTGTATGCTCCCCGTCAATGGTGTACGCCTCATCGACCGTGTCCTGGCGCAACTCTCGCCGTTGGGACTCAGCCGTGTCGTCATCGTAGTTGGCTATCAGGGCCAGAACCTCATTGACTACCTTGGACATCGCTTTGACGACCAGTTCCCCATTGAATACGTTGAGAACCCAGTCTTCGACAAGACCAACAACATCTACTCGCTAGCCCTTGCCAAGCAACAGTTGCAGGAGGATGACACTCTCCTTATAGAGAGCGATCTCATCTATGATGATGGTCTTTTCCAATTGTTACTCAATCATCCTCATCCTAACCTTGCTCTGGTGGCCAAGTACGAGAGTTGGATGGATGGCACTATGGTCCGCCTCGACGACGAGCAGAACATCGTTGACTTTGTGTCCAAGGAGGCTTTCTCATTCAAGGATGTTGACACGTATTACAAGACAGTCAACATCTATAAGTTTTCTCGTGAGTTCTCTCGTACCAAGTATGTCCCCTTCCTCGAAGCCTATTGCAAGGCTGTGGGCAACAACGAATACTACGAGAATGTCCTTCGCATCATCACTTCGCTCAACGACCACTCGCTAAAGGCACTTCCGTTGACGACTGAAAAGTGGTACGAGATCGACGACAAGCAAGACCTTGACATCGCCGAGGCCATCTTTGCCGATGAGAAGGATCTGCTTCGCAAGTTCTATGGCCGTTTCGGAGGGTATTGGCGTTTCCCGCAGATGCTCGACTTCTGCTATCTTGTCAATCCCTATTTCCCTCCCCAAAAGCTTGTCGACGAGATGCAGTCGCAATTCAAGACGCTCCTCACGCAATATCCTTCCGGCATGAAGGTCAACACCTTACTTGCCAGCAAGTGCTATGGCGTCTGCGAGGAATATATCATCCCTGGAAATGGTGCCGCAGAGCTAATTAGTGCGCTGATGGAGCCCATGGAAGGAACAGTTGGTTTCATCCGTCCCACATTTGAGGAATACCCCAACCGTTTCGACCGCTCCCGTCAGGTTACCTTTGTTCCGCAGAACGACGAATACCGCTATACAGCTGATGATCTCATCGCGTTCTTCGGCGCTCATACTGTCGATACCCTGTTGCTCATCAATCCTGATAACCCCTCGGGCAACTATATTCCGAAGGCCGATGTGCTTCGGTTGGCCGATTGGTGTGCCCAGCATGATATGCGTCTTGTTGTTGACGAGAGTTTTGTTGACTTCTGTGAGAACTATGCCACGGCATCCCTCTTGAGTGATGTAATCCTTGAACAGCATCCAAATTTGGTTGTCATGAAGAGCATCTCCAAGTCGTTTGGTGTTCCTGGACTCCGTTTGGGCGTCCTTGCTTCAGCAGATAAGGCCCTCATCGCCCAGATGAAGCAGCGCGTATCCATCTGGAATCTCAACTCCTTCGCCGAGTTCTACATGCAGATCTACACCAAATACGAGCGCGACTACCAAAAAGCCTGTGCCCGTTTCGTTGCCGAGCGAGCCGACTTCGAGCAGAAGCTGCGTAAGATACCATTCCTCCGTGTCATGCCCTCTCAGGCCAATTACTTCCTGTGTGAAGTTCTTCCGCCTTTCACGGCGCGCGAAGTCGTCATTCAGGTTTTGAAGAGTTTCAACATTCTTACCCGTGACTGTTCTGGCAAACCAGGTCTTCGAGACGGGCAATACATGCGCATCGCAGTCCGTGATCATTCCGACAACACACGCCTCATAGAAGCGTTATGTTCACTGATATAAATAGTAACTAATTCATTTCAGAAGAAGTGTTGAACGGCCTGTTGGGCCAATGACCTGCTAGCCCAGGGCAACGCCCTGGGTAAAGAGTCATAGGAGGAATGGCGCCCTGAAAGGGCAAAAGCATAATCCCCTAAATATAAAGATGTTGTCCCTTAGGGACGTTTTTCAGCAGTTTATTCATATATCTGAACTTCTGTAACAAAATAATGACGAAGATTTGTATTTGTGGTGGTGGTAATTTGGGCCATGTCTGTGCTGGTTTCTTGTCTGCACAGCCTGATGTGGAGGTCAATCTGCTGACAACCCAACCCGAATCATGGAGTTCTACGATAGAGATTGATGATCCCGAGGGGAAAACCTATCTCGGTCATCTTACCTGCATCTCATCAAACCCTGCCGAAGCGCTTTCGAGTGTCGATATGGTCTTGCTTTGTCTTCCTGGCTATGCCATTCATCCAACTCTGCAGAAGATAGCATCCTATCTTTCCGACAGCGTGTGGGTGGGTAGCGTCGTTTCCAGCACCGGCTTTTTCTTTGAAGCCATGAAGATTCTGCCCAAGAATCCTCTGTTTGGCTTCCAGCGTGTACCTTTCATCTCCCGCATCACGGAATATGGCCGTCGTGCTGCATTGAAAGGCTATAAGAAGAGTCTCTCTGTTGCAGTTGAGCAGACAATTGATAAACAACTCATCAGACACACGTTGCAAAACCTGTTTGCGGTGCCGGTAACCCTTATGGAAAGTTATTATGAGGTAAGCCTATCCAATAGCAACCCGTTGCTTCATCCAGCGCGTCTCTATACAATGTGGAAGGACTGGCATCCCGGTGTAGTCTATGAAAAGAATCCATTCTTTTATAGCGACTGGACGCTGGATGCTTCAGAACTACTCATTAAGATGGACGATGAATTCCAAGCCTTGTTGAGAGCCTTGAACATACGTGAAGGTGCCATCCCAACCATTCTCGACTATTATGAGTGTTCCGATGCCGAGTCGTTAACTCAAAAGTTCCATGACATTCCTGCATTTAGGGGAATATTCTCCCCGATGGTTCAAACGCCCGAAGGCTTCGTCCCCGATTTCCATAGCCGTTATTTTACAGAAGACTTCCCTTATGGCATGCGTTACATTGTGGATTTAGCCCATAAAAACGACATCGATATCCCCGCCGTTCATGCCGTTTATGATTGGGGAATCATGAGAGCTAATTTGCAACGCGAATAGTGCTTATCTGCGTTTCATTAATATATTCGCGAGAATTTCTACTTTTTTTTATTTTCTTTATCAATGAATTAGTTTTTTGGGGGCTTTAGAATATCTATATCGTGTATAATGAACGATGCTGTGTAGTCATATAGTTAATTAATGAGTGAGCTAAAACGTAAAACGAAATTTGGTCTCTATTGGAGTGCTGCAGGTCATTTGATTAACAAAGGAATGCAGTTCGCTTTTGGCATAATCTTAGCAAATCTTCTTTCTCCAGATGCATATGGGGTAGTAGGAATGCTTAGCATTTTTATTTGTGTTATTGGGCTTTTTGTTGATTGTGGTTTCTCGCAGTCTCTAATCCGAAAGTTGGATCGTAAACAAGTAGATTTTTCAACAGAATTTTTTTTTAACGTATTGGTAGGTATAGTCGGCTATTTGATTTTATTTGCTGCCTCTCCTTTTATTGCTACTTTTTATAACATGCCCATTCTTTCACCAATTCTTAAGGTTGTAGGTTTAGGGGTAGTTATTAATTCTTTATGTGTTGTTCAAAGTTCTCAGTTTGCAATCAGGTTAGATTTTAAAACCCCTGCAAAATTATCTATGATAACACAACTCACTACTGGTTGCGTTGGCATTCTGTTAGCATACTATGGTTGGGGAGTTTGGGCTTTGGTGTATCAGCATTTAGCTGGTAGCGTTTTATATGCTGTTCTAGTATGGATTTTAGCAGGTTGGAGACCTACCTTTGAATTCTCAAAAGAATCATTCCGGTATCAATGGAATTTTGGAAGTAAAGTGTTGGCTTCTAATATTATTCAACAAGTCTATGATAATTTATATCCTTTGGTTATTGGCAAATTTTTTAGTGCTCGAAGTCTTGGCTTATATTCACGAGCACAAGCTTTTGCTTTTTTCCCATCAACAAATATTAGTTCTATTATTAATAGTGTAATTTTTCCGATATTAAGTAAAATTAACAATGATGTAGAGCGAGTGGTTTCTATATATAGGAGAATGATTAAGGCTACTGCGTTTATGGTGTTTCCCATGATGTTGGGCGTAGCTGCTATTGCATCTCCTTTAATTAAAATACTTCTTAATGAAGAATGGTATTCATGCATTATTTATTTAAGGCTTTTATGTTTAGCTTTAATATGGCAGCCATTAAGTTCTATTCATCTAAATACACTAAAAGTTATCGGTAGAACTGATGTCGTATTGAAATTGGAGATAATGAAAAGGGGAGCGGGCCTTCTTTCGATATTTGGAGCAATCCCGTTTGGTGTGACAGGGATGTGTATCGGCTTTGATATTTTTTATGTATATTGTTTCATTTTAAATACCTACTACATTTCAAAGACGTTGTGCATCAATCTCTCAACACAAGTGAATGACATAACTCCAATATTGTTTAATTCATTAGTTATGTGTGGACTTGTTTATGGTACGACTATTATATTTGATAACGTTTATATGCAATTTTTGTGTGGGATTTTAATAGGTATAGTTTATTACTGCATTTCTTCATATTTGTTAATGAAAAATTTATTGTTTGATGTCTTGTCACTAATTAAAAATAAATAAAATATGAATGTTAAAAGACATTTGAAAAGAATCATTATAAAAATATTATTTCCAAAGTCAGAATCTGACAAGGAGATAATTTATCTTGAAGAAGCTTATTCTTTTTGGAAGCTAACATCTAAGTATAATGCCTCTCATCATACTGATGATGATATTGAAAAAATGCAATATACGCTTTTACGTGAGAATCATGTGATTGAAAAAGGAATGTCGCTTAGGGAACCCAGGATAGGATTTGGTCAGGAAAAAGTTAGATCTCTTCTTGAGAGACTCGAAAAATACTATTCTTTATACGGGGCAGTTGATTCTGATTTCTTGAAGTATCCCTTGTCGACAATTCGGTCATACATCTTATTTACAAAGAATAATGGAGTGAGAATAGATGATATAGAAACTAAATACAATTGTTTGAAAGATAAGGTTGGGGTAAGTGTTGGAGATATTAAGTCTGGGGTTAGTATTATTCATCAACGTGATTTATTAGCATTATGTAATAGGGATTTTAAGTCGTTATTGCAGAGCCGCCATTCAATAAGGTACTTTTCCAAAGAACCTGTTAACAGATTTATAATAGAAGAAGCATTGAGGTTAGCTTCATTGACTCCATCAGCCTGTAATAGGCAGGGTTGGAAAACATATGTTTTTGAAAGAGGAAGATGCCTCGAACTCATGCAGTGGCAAGGTGGATGTAGAGGATTTGAGCAAGAACTGCATTATGCAATATTAGTTACGGCAAATTTAAAAGCTTTTTTATCTCATGAAGTACATCAAGCATTTGTTGATGGTGGTTTATATGCGATGAACTTGATAAATGCTTTACATTCATTGGGTCTTGGGTGTATTCCCCTTTCTTGTGGATTTAGATATGATAAATTAAAGAAACTCCGTGATTTTGGAATTCCAGAAAACGAAGTTCCTATTGTTATTATTGGCTTCGGTCATTTGTTAGATGAGTTTAAAGTTGCCATATCTTCAAGAAAAAAAATAGAAAAGACCAATAGGTTTATGTAATAACAATATCTTTTCAATTATTCAAAATATGAAATTCTTTTTTCCAATTCATTTTGATGGCGGTAATCGTGGTTGTGAAGCGATTTCGAAAGCAACAGCAATAATACTTGGCAAACCAAAAGATCAGTTGGTTGCTCTTTGTGGGAATGTCGAATTGGATTCACTGTTGGGGCTTGGCCAGTATATTTCTTTAAAAAAAGAAGAGCCATTACCTTTTCTTGATCGCATAAGGAATAAACTAATTAGAACTTTTCATTTGTCATATCAAACTATTCCTTATGATCCATATGCACTTTTTCTGAATAAAATGAAAAAGGGAGATGTGATGATTTCTACGGGCGGGGATCTTTTGTGTTATAATAATACTATTGTAAGTAAAACAAACAATTATGCATTTTCTTTAGGATACAAAACTATTTTATGGGGGTGTTCAATGGGGCCTGAAAATTTGACGGAAGAAAAAGAGAAAACACTTAGGAAATTTTCTTTGATATATGCAAGGGAATCATTGAGTTATGATTTTTTCAATTCTATTGGATTGAAGAATGTAGTTTTGTTTCCTGACCCTGCATTTGTCCTGAAACCAGAAATTTGTCACATACCAGAGGTTTTTAATCAATCCGAAGTTATCGGAATTAACTTGAGTAGCTATACATTGGGAGGATATACGTTGGATACTCCTTTTGGATATGAGGTTGTAAATATGCTTGAGCAGATTTTATCTGACACTAAGTATTATATTTTGCTTATACCTCATGTTACATGGGATACTTCTAATTCTCATCAAGATGACAGAATAGTTGCAAAATTGATTAAGGACTATTTCAACGACAATAATCGGATTAGCATACTAGATATTGATAATCTTAATTATTGTCAGATTCGTTACGTCATATCAAAATGTAAATTTTTTATAGGGAGTCGAACGCATGCTGCGATTTCAGCATATGCGACATGCATTCCTACAATTGCTTTGTCATATTCTATTAAGTCTAGAGGTATTGCTAAGGATCTTGGACTTCCCGATGCTTTGATAGTTGACAGCAATTGTATTACTAAGGGTGCTTTGTTAGATTCTTTAAGCTTTTTGTTCTCTCATGAAGAAGAGATAAAACGACAGCTTCAATCAATAATACCAGAATATTCTCATAGACCTTACGGAGTAATGGATGATGTTCGAAAGGTTATCCAAAATTAAATATCTTTTTATGCCGCAAATAATAGCATTATATCTCCCTCAGTTTCATCCAATCAAAGAAAATGATGATTGGTATGGTAAAGGGTTTACAGAATGGACCAATGTGGCAAAGGCAAAGCCTTTGTTTAAGGGACATGTTCAGCCCCGAGTGCCTGCCGATCTTGGTTTTTATGACCTGCGAATGCCTGAGATTCGTGAAAGGCAGGCACAAATGGCAAAGGATGCAGGAATTACTGCCTTTTGTTACTATCATTACTGGTTTGGTAACGGAAAATTATTATTGGAGAAGCCCTTGCAGGAGGTTGTTAGATTAGGTGAACCAGACTTTCCTTTTTGTGTATGTTGGGCAAATCACTCATGGTATAAGAAAGCTTGGAATCCAGACACGCTAAAAATTGACAACAATTTGCTGGCAGAACAGATATATTTAGGTGACGAAGATATTATAGCCCATTTTAATTTTCTCCTGCCTGCTTTTCAAGACAAGCGCTATTACAAGGTAGACGGTCGTCTGTTGTTTGTCATCTATCAGATTTGGGACTTGCCTGATTTTGATCGGTTTAAAACATTATGGAATCAGCTTGCACATGAGCATGGCTTGCCATCTTTCTATTTTCTTTCTTTTGCTAACACAACAGAAGAATTACAAAAGGCTAAATGCGTTGTTACTGATGGCGTTATTCTGTCGCTGCTACACAACATGGAACCACAACCTTCCAAGTGTAAGTTACAGACATTGGTAAGAGTTATGAAAGAACGTTGGTATGCATTGATCAACAAACCACAGTTTAAATATCGGTATAAGGATGCGATGAAGGGATTCCTTTCACCGATTTGTAAAGAAGATGACATTGTTCCTGTTATCATACCCAATTGGGATACAACTCCTCGTCGAGGCAGGGGAGCTATGATTCTCACCGATGCAAAGCCCGAGTATTTTAAGGAGCATGTTCGTCAGACTATTGAATATGTAAAGGCCAAGCCTATAGAGAAACAACTAATCTTTCTTAAGTCCTGGAATGAATGGGGTGAAGGAAACTATATGGAGCCTGATTTACGTTATGGACATGCTTATTTGGACGTATTAAAAGAAGTATTAGAAGAGTATAAATAAAAAGAAAATGAAACAATACAAAATTTGCGTAATTGGATTGGGATATGTAGGTCTGCCGTTAGCACGGCTTTTTTCTACAAAGTATGAAACAGTTGGCTTTGATATGAATCAAAGCCGTGTGGATAATCTAATGTCGGGGCATGATGCTACCAATGAAGTTTCAGATCAATTGCTCCAAGAAGCAATTGATCGTGGATTCCGTTGTACAACAATTATTGATGATATTAAATCATGTAATGTCTATGTTGTCGCTGTCCCAACACCTGTTGATGTTAATAACAGACCTGACCTACGTCCCCTATGGGGCGCAAGTGAAACAGTTGGCAAGGTGATATCAAATGGTGATATTGTTATTTATGAATCTACTGTATACCCAGGAGTTACTGAAGAAGAATGCATACCTGTAGTCGAACGTGTTTCTGGCTTAAAGTTCAACAAGGATTTCTTTGCAGGCTATTCTCCTGAGCGAATTAATCCTGGTGACAAACTCCATACAGTGGAAAAAATTAAGAAAGTCACATCTGGATCAACACCAGAAATTGCTAATATCGTTGATAGATTGTATAATTCTGTCCTTGTTAACGGAACTCACAAAGCCCCTTCTATCCGAGTGGCAGAGGCATCGAAGATTATTGAGAACTCACAGCGCGATGTAAATATTGCTTTTATGAATGAGTTAGCTAAGATCTTTAATGCTATGGGGATTGATACTCATGATGTAATTGAGGCGGCTTCAAGCAAATGGAATTTTATTAAACTATCACCAGGATTAGTAGGCGGACATTGCATAAGTGTTGACCCATATTATTTGATTCAGAAAGCACAAGTGTACGGAGTCCTTCCTCGTGTGATGTCATCGGCAAGACGACTAAATGATGGAATGGGTGATTATGTAGCCAACCAGACCATTAAGTTAATGAATAAAAAAGGTATTATTGTAAAAGATGCACGTATATTGATACTAGGTTTTACTTTCAAAGAAAATTGTCCTGATACTAGAAACACAAAAATTGTAGATATCTATCATACTTTGAAGGAATATACTGACAATATTACTATATATGATCCTTGGGCAAATTGTCAGGAGGTTAAGAGAGAATATAATGTTGATATAGTAAGTGAAGATATTGATAAACTTAAAGGCACTCAGGATGCTGTAATCTTGGGGGTTTCACATAATGAATTCATGTCATTGGATGTTCGCTCATTCTTGCGTGATAGGAAGAATGGTGTCGTATATGATGTAAAGGGTGTTTTACCACGTGATGTTATAGACGGTCGTTTGTAATTTGTTAAAGGATGGATAGCATTACATATTCTTTTATTATTCCACACAAAAATTGTCCAGATTTGTTGCAGCGTTGTGTTAACTCTATTCCACGGCGTGACGATGTACAAATTATTGTTGTAGATGATGACAGTGACCCAAATGTTGTCAATTGGGATGTTTTTAGATTTGATGACGACAAATGCATTGAGCTTGTTTTAACAAAGGGTGGCCATAGTGCTGGAGCAGCTAGGAACGAAGGGCTTAAAAGAGCTATCGGAAAATGGGTGCTATTTGCTGACTGTGATGACTATTATGCTGATGGTTTTCTTTACACATTAGATGTTTATAAGGATAGAGATTTGGATGTGTTATATTTCTGCCTTGAGAGTATTGACAATATCACTCATGAACATTCGACAGTGTATGATGATATACGTGGATTATATGATTCATATTTAAATGATTCAACAAAACAGGAAAGAATAAAGTACCTTAATTCTCCAGTTATGAAAATGACATCTAAGCAATTGATAGACAAGTATCATATTTCTTTTGAGGATGTTATATTAGGTAATGATCTTTGGTATTCTTATCAAGTAGGTTTTTTTTCGAAAAATGTTGAGGTAATTAATGAGCGCCTTTATTTCTATTGTATTCACCCACAAAGTACAACATTTCATAGGACAGTCGCAAAAGATGTTGTGCAAATTGAAACTTATGTGAAGCAGAATGCCTTTTTTGACTTTATTGGTCATCGTGAGTGGCATTATAATATTCCTGGATGGATAAAATACCATTGGTTGAGAAGTAATCATAAAGTTAAATATGCTTTAGCTCTACTTGCAAATGTTTGGCGAATCTATCGTATTAGGAATAAATACGTGGATGGAATAAAGAAAGAACTATTAAATTTGGAAAGTATTTAAATTAATTTTACATTTAATAAATGAGACTTTCAATTATTATCCCCGCATATAATGTTGAACAGTATATTGGTAACTGCCTTGAGAGTATTTTTTGCCAAAAAATAGATGTTACCCAATTAGAGGTAATAGTGGTTAATGACGGTTCTAAAGACGGAACAGAAGGTATTGTTAAAGATTATGCTGTAAAAAATTCGAACTTGATTTATATTTGTCAAGAAAATCAAGGGCAAAGTGTTGCTAGAAATGCAGGGCTTAAACTTTCAACTGGAGACTATATTTGGTATGTTGATAGTGATGATGCGACAACTAAAAATAGTATTTCTACCATTTTTTCCTATATAGATAAGTATCCAAATGCAGACTTTTTGACATTTGATAACATCTATCTTGATTGTACAAACGGTAAAAAGCATTATAGCAAGAGTTGGGGAGGGCATAAAGCCAAGGTGGCTCCATATGAAAACGCCTATAGTGGACATGAAGCTAGATTTATTTTTAAATCAGTTGTACCGTGGTATCATGTTTTCAAGAAACGTTTTCTCATAACAAATAATTTGTATTTTGCATCTGGACTATTACATGAGGACAATGAACTTACTATGCGGCTCTTCTTCTTTGCCAAGGAGGTTAGGTTCATACCATTCGCTCATTATGTTTATTCTGGTATGCGCCCTGGAAGTCTTACAACTGAAAGTAAGGCTTTTTCCTTGAAATCTGCAAAAGACGCTATGAAGACAATTGAATTGTGGAAATTATTTGAGAAAGAATACGTAAAAACAAACGATCAAAAGCATTTTGTAAATAGAGCACTATGTATTCAATATCGGTCGCTTGTGCTTCTTTCTACAAGTAAAGGAGAAAAAGACATAAATTTATTGTATCAAGAGCATAGAAAGGAGTGGAGACAAGGTTTAAAAAAATCTTTCTTAAAATCTCTTTCATTAAGGTATTTCTCTTGGATAGAACTGATAAGGTTACTCATTACTCTTTACTGTCCACATTTTATAAAATACACAAAAGCACAGACTTTTAAAAGCTTATTTAAATAATATTTCTTTGAGGGCTATGCTACATAGCTTTTGTTATATTTAAGCAAAGTTCTTTATATGATATAATGAATGAAAGAGCGAGTTCTGCATGATTAAGAAGCGGATAGAGTGGGTAGATGTAAGCAAGGTTCTGGTAATCTGGCTGATGGTTCTGGGACATATATTAGAGAAATCAGGCATAGATTCTGTAGCTCGTAACATGATCTACTCTTTTCACATGCCATTTTTCTTCTTTGTTTCAGGTTTCCTCTATAATGCTAAATCTAACAACTTTCGGCAGTTTACAATAGCAAATGTAAAATCTTTACTTATACCTTATGTATTCTTGAGATTGTGTTCATTTACAGTATTGATTCCTTATATTCTTTTTACAAGTCTAGATGTCTCAAACTATTTGATAGAGTTTATTGATGGTCGTGGAAACTCACCGGGAGGTGCAAGCTGGTTTTTATTGTGTTTTTTTTGCGTTAAAGAATTGTATTATTGGATAGATAAGCAAAATGCTAGATTCAAATGGGCGATAATTGTATTACTAGCTTTTGTTTCATACATATTACCAAACAGGTTGTTCTGGAATCTTGATGGTGCTTTTATGGCTATTCCCTTTTTCTTTATAGGATCTCAATATAAGCAGTTAAGTTCAAAAATAATGTCGGAATCGTTCTTGGGAAACAAGGCTATAGTACTCTTCTTATTTTTTATGGTTTTTGTTTCGTCATGTTATCAAGGAACTGTGTCGATCTACGATTCTAATTTTGGTAATTTCCCAATGCTTTTTTATCCAGTTGCATTTACTGGAATTGCAGCTGTGCTTTTATTTAGCTATCAGATGAGAAGTAATCATTATTTTGAGGTTTGTTCAAAAGGAACAATTGTTATTATGGGCCTTCATGGTGCCATATATCCATATTTAATGTTGGTATATCGGGTATTGGTAAGGCCTTCACTTTCTGCTCCGATTAACCTCCTTTGTGAAATTGCCATTAGCATCATCGTATTGGTATTGTTATACTATCCTATTTTATGGTTGCAAAAGTATTTGCCATTCTTTATTGGAAACAGATGTTGAATAGAATGTAGAGCCAGACCGTGTGTAAAGTTGTGGCTTTATGCCTAAATGATAAAGAGCAGATAATATATAACCTATAACCTATAACTTGTTACCTATCACCTATTACCTATAAATCATGCCTACTATTTACAAAACACGAGGAAATACAACTACCGTCACTCGGATGACGGTGGATGAGATTACGGAGTCAATCCGCAATAAGAAATTCATGAAGGAGGTGGCGGAGTTCCGCTCAATGGTGGCGCTGGATCGATGGAAGCACCGCGAGGATGGATCTCTGGACATTGATGCTAAATGGGAGAAGGATCTGCCACGCTTGTGCTTTGCTACCGACTATGTGAAGCGGAGTGGGGCGGTGCAGATGCAGGAATACAACGGACTCGTGCTGTTGGAGGTGTCGAATCTGGCTGATGGCAGCGAGGCATCGGACTTGCGGAAACTGGCATCGTTGCAACCTCAGACGTTACTGACCTTTGTCGGTGCCGATAGCCGCTCCGTTATCATCGTCTGTAAGGCGGAGAAGCTGCCTTCCAGCGGAGCTGGCTTGAACCTCGGCGCAGCCGAATTGAACCATTTGAACCAATCGAACCCCAGCGCAGCTGGCTTGAACCTCGGTGCAGCCGAATTGAACCATTCGAACCATTCAAACCCCAGCGTAGCTGTCTTGACCCCTGAGGAACTGAAGGTTCTTCACTATAACGCCTATGCGATGGCTCAGAAGTTCTATACGGCTCAGTTGCAGACAACTGTTGACGTATTGGAACCTCATCTGGACCGAATCTGTTACATGAGTGCTGATGCAGAAGCCTATTACAATCCGCTGGCGACTCCGTTCTATGCTAGTGCCGAGAAGGAAAAGACGTTTGGTCTGCCGGTGTATCATGAGAAGGATAGCAAAGATGCCATCGATGAATATAGTCGGTATATGAAAGCCGAGCAGTATTGCCTGGCGAAGGCCTATGAGCAGGCACTTGCTGCCGAGAACGAAGACGAATATATCTTCCAAGTGCTGAATTTGCATGCTCGCTATTGTATGGAGTCGGGCATCCCGATGGCATTGGCTCAGCGACTGACGCTGTACACCCACGACTTCCATGAGCGTGCCGAGCTGGTCGCTCAGGTGTTCGATAACACCTACACGCCGAAGGCGATGAGACGCCTCGTGAATGCCAACCCCGAACTGTTATCGCAAAAGCACATCCCAGACTCGACATTGCTGATGATGAAGACGAAGGTATTCATGAAACAGAACTACGAGTTCCGGAAGAATGTTCTGTCTGGGGTTGCACAGTATCGATTGGTGGAATTCCCGTACTTTGAATTCCGCGATGTGACGCTCGATGACCGTAACTCAATGACGATTCGTGCCCAAGAGAAAGGGCTGAAGTCGTGGGATAAGGATATCAAGCGTTACATTGAATCGAACGAGATACCACAATATGATCCAATCGACGACTACCTCACACATCTGCCCAAATGGGATGGAAAGGACCGACTTGCGGCATTTACTCGTAGGGTGCCCACGAAGGATCCCTTCTGGCAGCGTTTCTTTCCTGTTTGGATGCGGTCGATGGTGGCCCATTGGATGGGTAAGGATCAACAGCATGGCAATGCCCTCGTTCCATTGCTCATCGGCCGTCAGGGTTGTGGCAAGTCCACGTTCTGCGGTATCGTGTTACCGCCGGAGCTGAGCGCGTATTATAATGACCGCGTGAGTTTCAAGAACGAGTTCGACCTGCTGAACCAGCTCTCGTCGTTCGCGCTCATCAACATCGATGAATTTGACAGCATCGGCAACAGCCGTCAGCCCCTGCTGAAGTATCTGCTGTCGAAGCCCAACGTGAAGTTGCGTGTACCCTATGGAAAGGTGATTAGTCATCGGCGTCGTTATGCCAGTTTCATCGCTACGACGAATAAAATGCAGCCGTTGGTCGACATGACCGGCTCACGCCGCTTCTTGTGTGTGAACGTCGATGGCGTCATCGATACAACCTCACGCATTGACTACCCGCAACTCTATGCGCAGCTACTTGCCGAAATCATGGATGGCCAGCGCTACTGGCTGAACGATGACGAGACGCAGGAACTGATTGCCCACAACCAACCTTTCCACCAGCTTGACAGCCTTGAAGAGATGGTGCGTTCGCTATTCCGTAAGCCGGAGGAGGGAGACGCTGCAGTTACGTTACCTGTTTGGGAGATTGTCACTATGTTGCAAAAGTGCTATAACGGTGTGCTGTCAAGTCGTGCGACATCAATCCAAGTTGGTAAAATATTGAAAGGGTTAGGCTTTCAAGCGTGTCGTGCCAAAGGAGGCAATTCATATGTTGTTGTAGTAAAAAACAAAGTATGATTTCAATTCCACATTACATCTTTCGCGTAATTCGTTGGTAGACAACGTCTTATGCTGGTGTAATTGAAATTTTAATTACACTCGCGTAACTATCTGACAATCATTGGTTTGTGCGGATAGTGGAATGTGTAATCGAAAATACAAATAAATTTCACACAGATCCTGACCATCTCTCTTTGAGAGTTTAGAGTGTAGTGTTTAGCGTTTAGAGTCAGTTTGAAAGTTTAGATTGGGTAGTTTAGTGGTCGTCGCTGAGCTCCTCAAAATTATTCAAAAATCAGATCAAAAATCATTCAATATAACTCACACGGATCTTTACCATCTAAACAGATTTCTTATGATGATAGCTGCAAGCAGCGTTCTTTATTCGTGAATAAAGGTGTTTGATTGTTTGAAGAACTATGAAAGTACACTTTCAGTATTCTTCCAACAATAAAACCATCATCATGAGAAATATCTATGAGATCTATGAGATCTGTGTGACATAACAATAAAAGGGCTGCCCAATTGCCTCTGTAGCATTGCCCTACAACATCAAATGCATAGCTTTACGATATAAGAAGCATAGCTTTACAACTTACAACTCAATGCTTTCTAGCATATAACCCATAGCTCCGTAGTGTTTAGAGCATAGCTTTTCAGGCACAAAAGCATAGCGTTAGTTTGTGATTAAACTTCACACAGATCTTTACCATCTAAACAGATTTCTTATGATGATAGCTGCAAGCCAGCGTTCTTTATTCGTGAATAAAGGTGTTTGATTGTTTGAAGAACTATGAAAGTACACTTTCAGTATTCTTCCAACAATAAAACCATCATCATGAGAAATATCTATGAGATCTGTGAGATCTGTGTGACATAATAGAAGCTTATAATATGACTGAGTTGACAGAAGAACAAAAAAGGATACAAATGAGTGACATGAAATCATTCGACGAGCAAATGCCATGTATTGGTATATTCTGGTATGACCTGGCCGATCATGCATTCTTTGGTGTTAGAAAATCGGAACTGACACCTAAAATGGTTGAAGATGCAGCAGAGAAAGGTCTTCCCTTCATAAACTA
>JAEEGL010316904.1_pt1 | contig 20837 bp, 16 predicted proteins | sample 9134231 | NCBI WGS metagenome assembly JAEEGL01 (sample SAMN16246548, study PRJNA631951) | gut metagenome | biome: gut microbiome; feature: rumen; material: fiber-attached | host: Bos | place: Iran: Karaj | collected 2018-10
ATGAAGGCGATCAGGAAGGAGATGAGACCGGCGCGGATGGAAGCGGAACCGAGGGACGGGCCCACGACCTGCTCCTGGATGATGGAAGCCGGAGCCGGCAGCTTACCGGACTTGAGGACGTTCGCAAGGTCTTCCGCCTCCTGGACGTCGAAGTTGCCGGTGATCTGGGAGTTGCCGCCGGTGATCTCGTTCTGGACGTTCGGGTAGGAGTACACGAGGCCGTCGAGGACGATGGCGATCTGCTTGCCGATGTTGTCCTTCGTGAGGCGGGCCCAGATGGAGGCACCCTCGGCGTTCATCGTCATGGAGACGGACGGGGCGCCGCCGTTGCCCTGGCGGCCACCGTTGAAGTCCACGCGGGCGTCGGTCACGGAACCGCCGTCGAGCGGAGCCTTGCCGTCACGGGAGTTGGCCTTGATGGCGACGAGCTCGTAGATGTTGCCGCCCTTCTCGACGAACTCGGACGGTTTCACGGTCCAAAGGCCGCGGAAGCCCTGCGGAAGGACGTCTTCGGCCATCGCGAGATAACGGTTCACGGTCACGGTGTCCACACCGTTGGCGAAGCCGATGCAGGCGTTGTTCCAGCCGCTGGGCTGCAGGACGCTGAGGAGCGGGTTGGCAACGGCGGTGCTGTCGCCAAGGTTCGCGAGGATCTCGGAAACACGGGCGTCCACGGCGTACAGGTTCACCTCATTCGCGGTGAAGGTGGGCCAGAACTCAAGGGAAGCGGTTCCCTGGAGGAGCTTGCGGACACGCTCCGGGTCCTTGACGCCCGGGAGCTCGATGAGGATCTTGCCGCTGTTCTCGATGCGCTGGATGTTCGGCTGGGTGACGCCGAAGCGGTCGATACGGTTGCGCAGGACGTTGAAGGAGTTGTCGATGGCGCTCTTGGCTTCGCCCCGGATGACCTCGATGACCTCACGGTCCGTGGATTCGGGCTTCACCTTGTCGCGGAGCTCGTAGGTGCCGAAGATCTCGGCGAGCCGGCGGCCGTTCGCGTTCTCGGCCCAGGCGCTCTCGAAGAGGGCGATGAAGTCCTGGCTGGAGTTGACGTTGTTCTTCTTGGCGGCATCGATGGCCTTCACGAAGTCAGGGTCGGCGCTGTTGCCGGCGAGGGCTTTCACGAGGTCCTCGAGCTGGACCTGCAGCATCACGTTCATACCGCCCTTGAGGTCGAGGCCGAGATTGATCTCCTTTTCCTTGGCGCTCTGGTAGGTATATCCGAGATAGACCTTTTCGTTGCTGATGGAGTCGATGTAGGCGCGGTTCCGGATGGCGGCCACCGAGTCAAGGACGAATTCCCGGACGTCGGTGGCGACATTGTTCGCGTCCACGAACTGCTGCGCTTTGGCGGCAGCGGCCTTGGCAGCCTTGTTCTCCTGGATGCGGGTCACCGCCGTGAAGGAGAGCTGCCAGATGCTGGCCAGGGCGAGCAGGATGGCGAAGAGTCTGATTAAACCTTTGCTTTGCATTTTTTCCTTTATTTATTATTAGTTTATCCACATCAAGCCGCGACGGCAAGGGCCGAACCTTGCAGACCTCGGCAAAATAAGGGTACAAAAGTACAAATTTTTTCTGATAAATGAAGATTCTCGCAAGGAATTCTTAATTTTGCACACTCGAAACGAACGATTGAGGTGAGAAGAAGGACTTTTTCCATCTTTTTTTTACTCCTGGCGGCGGCGCCATGCCTCCGGGCCCAGACGGATTCCCTCCTCCGGGAAGGAGACCGTCTGCACCGTCAGTACCGTTTCGAGGAAGCGATGGATATATACAGGACCGCGGTGGCGACCGCATCCGCTGATACGGTGCAGCTTCTCCGCTCCCGGATTGACAATTGCCAGAACGCCCTGGTTATGACGGATTTCTGCGAAAGTCCCGTCGTCATTGCCCGCCAGCGGTTCTCCCGGCAGGACTTCTTCCTGTATTATCCCCTCAAGAACCAGGGATGGCGGCAAGGTCCCAATGTCCTGGACCCGTCATCGGACAATTTCCCCATTTACGCTCCCAAAGGCGGCCATTCGGTGTGCTTTTCCGCACCCGACGCCGTGGGCAGCCGGAACCTGTACATCACCCGGGACCAGGATACCCTGTGGTCGGCGCCCGAATTACTGGGCGAACATCTCCTTTCCTTTGGGAATGAGGTTTTTCCGATGCTTTCGGAAGACGAGAAAACCCTGTATTTCTCCTCGGACGGCCTGTATGGGATGGGCGGATACGACCTTTACCGGTCGACATGGGACGAAGAAGCCGGGACCTGGGGCGTGCCGGAGAACCTGGGTTTTCCCTACTCCTCCCCTGCCGATGACTTCCTGCTGGCCGATACGTCCGACGGCCGGTACACCCTTTTCGCCTCCAACCGGGACTGTTCCCGGGACAGCGTCTACATCTATGTGCTGGAAAAGCGGGCGGATCCGGTCCGGACGCCCGTCCGCGACCCGGTCGCCCTGGCCCGGATGGCCTCGCTGAACCCGTTGGACGACCCTTCGCGGCTGGATCACGGTTCTGCCGTTTCAGAAGCCGCTCCGTCCAACGATGACACCCGTCTGTATATGGCGAGAATGGCGGAGGCGCGGGCGCTGCGGGATACGATTTATGCCTATGAACGGAAGGTGGACGAACTTAAGGCCCTGCTGTCCACCGATTCCGGGGAGAGCCGGACGGCCCTGACGGCCGCCATCGTGGAAAAGGAAACGGCCCTTACGCCCCTCAGGAAGCAGCTGGAAGAGACCACCCGGGCCATCCGGCAGATTGAGCAGTCCTTCTTGCGGAGCGGTGTGGTGTCTTCCTCGGAGCGGGCCGACCGCGAGGTGGTCGGAGCCCGTTCCAGCTATACTTTCACGAAGAATTCCTATGGGGCGAAGTTGCGGATGAAACTGGCTACCCCTCCTGCCGGGACGCAGGGCTCTTACAAGGTAGGACCTGTCGGTCGTTTTGCCCAGGATACGCGGCTTCCGGAAGGTGTCGTGTATCAGATCCAGATCTTCACGTCGGCGCGCCATGCAACCCTCGACGAGATCGGTGGCCTGGATCCTGTGTATGAGCGGCTTACCTCTTCGTTGCGGTACACCTATTGCGTCGGTTTGTTCAAGACTTTCCGGGAGGCGCTTTCGCAGCTCAATCCCATCCGCAAACTCGGTTTCCCGGATGCGGAAATCACGGCCTTCATCGACGGAAAGCAGGTTCCCGTCTCCCTGGCGCGCCGCGTCGAATAAGCTATTTCAGATTCTCTTTATGCGCCCGCCCGACAGGGAGGGGCGCATCCACGCCGATCAGTTTGACGGACGTGGCCTTCTTGCTTTCGATCCGGTGGAGCGGGACGATGTAGGACCGGTGGATCCGCACGAACTTGCCTTCCGGAAGCATTTCCAGCAGTGATTTCATCGTGATCTGGGAGACCACGTCGTCCTGGTGGTCCAGATGGAGGCAGGCATAGTTGTTCCTGGCTTCGATGTACTGGATAGCGCTGAGCGGAATGGTCACATCCTTGTAATCGGCCTTGACCGTCACGGTTTCCCCGGCAACGGCTGCGGCGGCGCGGGTTTCCACCGCGGCGCGGACGGCAAGCGTTTTCTCTTCCGCGTCCTGGGCGGAGGCCAGCTCCCGGAGTTTCCTGGCCAGCAGGCCGGTGGCCAGTCCGGTACCCATCGCGGCGAAATAAAGGACCCAGATGGCCTGCTGATACAGATACAGCCGTGCGGGATGGTCCGTACCGCTTTCCTGCGGGAAGGGCACCTGCCTCAGGTTCATCAGGAAGGTGACGACCAATGTCAGGAACAGGATGGCAAGCCCGCTCCAGAGCCGTCCTTTTCCCGCTGCGAACATGCCCGGCAAAAAGTGCCGGCCGAGATACCAGCACAGGTAGGTCCAGACCAGATAGATGATGACGTCCGATGCCCGCCATCCGATCCATTCCTCCAGGGGAAAGACGGCGGCCAGGCACGGAAGGATGAGGAGGCAGACCATCAGGTCCACCCGGGTTTCCGTCGATATGTTCGGTGTCTCTTTTACCATAGGGACTGCAAAATTACGGATTATTTCGTTTATTTGTCGATGAAACACGAAAAAACGTCGTTCACCCTTGAAATTGGACACGGTAACGGGTTGATTATTTCCCGGTTAAACCGTATCTTTGTGCATATGGTTACCGAATGGATTGTCACGGAGATAGACGGACGGATCGCGTCGGTCTCCGCCGATTACGGCCACTTTGCGCAGATCGCCGCAAGGGTTGCCCAGCTGCCTCCTGCTAGCGTGGGCACCGTCTCAACGCACAAGATTACGACGGAGGAACTCGTCGCCCTTTCAGGCCATGTCCAGTGGGAGGACTTCCGTCTGTTCGGCACGAAATTCCAGTTGCGGGTTTGGGAGACGCTTTTCCGCCTGGAGCCCCGGCTGTACAGCTACACCGACCTGGCCGCCCTGTGCGACAATCCGCAGGGTGTCCGTCCGGTAGCGCACGCGGTCGCCATCAATCCGGTAGCCTACCTGATTCCCTGCCATCTGATCGTCCCCAAGGAATCGATGGACAAGGCCAAAGACATCCGCGCCACCGCCCAGTCCACCCTGTTCAAGGGGAGTGACCTGTATCTGCTGGACAGCATCGACGTCGGAGAGTATGCCTATGGCGCCGAGACCAAGCGGGAGCTGATCAAAATCCATCTGAAACACTGACATGGCGCTGCTGGAAGTCTGTTGCGGCAGTCTGGAAAGCGTCGACGCGGCCGTTGCGGGCGGCGCCCGGCGGATCGAGTTGTGTTCGGCCCTGGAAGTGGACGGACTTACTCCGCCCATAGAGTGGATTCAGGTGGTCAAGGACCGTTATCCTTCCCTTGTCGTCCATGTTCTGATCCGTCCCCGCGCAGGGGATTTCGTCTACGCACCTGAGGAGGTGGATACAATGGCCGTTCAGACAGAGCAGGCCCTGGAAGCCGGTGCGGACGGGATTGTTGTCGGAGCGCTGACCGCAGACCATGACTTGGATGAGGCAGCGATGGAGCAGTTGATGAAAGTCGTGGAAGAGGGGAACCTTGCCCGGGAACTGGCCGGGTCGGACCTGTGCCATTCGTCCAACGACCACCATTTCTTCCCCGATCCTGCGAAGACCGCCACGGTTACATTCCACAGGGCTTTCGACGTCTGTCGCCGGCCTTTCGAAGCCTTGGAGAAGATCATCGCCCTGGGTTGCAGCCGCATCCTGACGTCCGGACAGGGACCTACCGTCACAGAAGGTTCGGACATGCTGCGGGAACTCCGGAAACGGGCCGGAGGACGGATCCTCATTTTGCCCGGTGGAGGCGTCACGCCCACGAATGCAGCCCGGATCCTCCGCCTGACCGGTTGCACGGAAATCCATGCTTCGGCATCGGAAGTTATTGACGGAAAAAAGATTACATCGGCCGCCCGGGTGGCGGCCATCCTACAAGACATCCAATCGATATGAAGCCTATCAGCACACCCGCCGCACCTGCGGCCATCGGACCTTACAGCCAGGCCGTCGACAGCGGCATCGGCCTTGTCTTCGTTTCCGGCCAGTTGCCGATTGACCCGGCGACCGGGGCCTTCCCGGAGGGCGGCGTCGAAGCGCAGACCCGCCAGTCTCTCCTGAATGCAAGCGCCATTCTTGAGGCTGCCGGGCTTTCGCTCTCCAACGTTGTGAAAACCACGGTCTTCCTGGCCGACATGGGCGACTTTGCTGCGATGAACGGCGTCTACGCGCAGTTCTTCACCGAACCCTTCCCCGCCCGTTCGGCCGTCGCAGTAAAAACCCTTCCGAAGGGAGCCCTCGTAGAGATCGAGTGCATCGCTTCGAAAGGGTAAAGGAAAGGGAACGCCCTCTTACTTTTTCTTCAGCAGCTGTCCTACGCACCAGCACAGGGCGGCGACAGCCATGCCGTTGATGGAAGCGAAACCCCAATGCACGAGGTTTGCGACCACTGCGCCGGCGATGACACCGATGACGGCGCTCCAGTCTACGACGGGTTCCTTAACCTCTTTCCCCCGGTTGAAGAAATAGTGCAGGATGAGGATGATGCCCACCGGCGGCAGGGTGCAGTTCAAGACGTTCAGCCAGTCGCAGAAGTTCCAGTAAAGCCACACGGCGGCCACCGTACCGATGATGCCGGAAATGATGACCCACGTCTTCTTGGACAGGCCGAAGATGTTGGAAAGTCCGAGACCCGCGGTATACAGGGCGTTGTCGTTGGTGGTCCAGATGTTCAGGCCCAGGACGAGGACGGCGAGGTAGAACAGGTTGAGGTTCAGCATCACTTCGAAGATGTCGTTTCCGCCCACATAGATGCTGGACACGGCGCCGAAGAGGAACATCAGCGAGTTGCCGATGAAGAAGGCCACGACGGTGATCCAGAGGCCCACTTTGCCGCTTTTGGCAAACCGCGTAAAGTTGGGTGTGGCTGTGCCGCCCGACACGAAGCTGCCTACGACGAGACCCGCACCAGCGATCACGCCCAGGTCCTTGGTCCCCTTTGCAAACTGTTCCACGAGGCCGGCGTCACCCCGCTGGACAGCCATGATCATCGCCACGGTACCCAGGATGGCGACCGCGGGAACGGCGATGTAGCTGATGATTGTGAGGCTCTTGATGCCGAAATAGGCGCTGGCGGTCATCAGGATGCCCGCAATGGCGACCAGCAGGTACCCCTGCCAGGGCATCGAATCCGGCGTCACTTCCAGGCCCATCAGTTCTTTGGCCACAGGGATGGCGAACATGGCGAGACCTACGCCGAACCAGCCGGTCTGGGTGAAACTGATCATCGCGCTGGGAAGCCAGCTGCCTTTGGTGCCGAAGCTCCGGCGGGCGAGCATGTCCAGCGACAGGCCGCTTTCCGCACCGATCCACCCCAGGGTGCCCGTATAGGCCGCGAGGATGAGACCACCGAGGAGAAGTGCCCAGACGAAGCCCCACCAGTCCAGTCCGGCGGCCAGCTGCTGGCCCACCCACATGCTGGCGGAGAAGAAGGTGAATCCGAGCATGACCATGAACATGCTCAGGTTGCTCTTGCGGCCGGCCTTGTCGACCGGTGAGGACGTGTAGTCGACGTCCGTCATCTTTTTGTTACTCATATTGTTGAAGGATTGTATTGATCGAGTTGATCCGCTGCATCGCGATGGTCTCCAGCGACAGGGCGGACGCGTTCTCCAGCAGTCCCGTCTCTTCGTTCCACAGGTCCAGGAGCCCGGTTTCCGGGAGCTCCTTGAAATGGGTCACCTCCAGCCATTCCTCGTAGGAAAGCGGCCGGTCGTACCCCAGTTTTTCGGCGACCAGTTTCTCCGGGTCGATGCGGTCGGCCCGGCCCCAGAGGCCTTCCCAGTATTCCAGTGCCTCGTGGAAATGGACCGGGATCTCGTACCGGCGGGCTCCCCCGTCGTAGATGATGCACTTCTCGAGCAAGGCGTAGGGATGGCCCAGCACGAAGCGGCGGAATTCCGGGGCGATGATTCCGCCCTTCCAGCCGAAATCGATGTCCGGGACGTTGATTCCCGAAACGCCCTTGTCCTCATAGACGGTGAACACGCCCTCGTAGAAGAAGCATTCGAAGCCCTCGAAGTTCGGGAAGACCGTCCGGATCTCACCGGCCATTCTCTCCATCAGGTCGATGGCGCGGGTGCCGCCGATGGTGAAGAAAATGATTTTGCGGATGCTGCCGCCCCGCCGGCGGAAGCGGTCCACCACCTGACTCAGGCACAGCCGGAGGGTATCTCCCGTCGCGATGATGTCACCGATGACGAGCGTCCGGTCGCGGGTGACCCGGATCTTCTCGTACTTGATGTCCAGCCCGGTGATGATGTGGTCCTCGATGATGCGCTCGCAGGAAACGAAGTGGATGTCCCGTACCCGGATGCCGTTCCGGGCACAAGCTTCCTCCACCGGATAGTTCAGTCCGCCGCGGAGGATGGTCAGAATGTCGACGTCGCCGCCCGAGCCAGGGAAAAGGAGGCGGAGGGCGGCGACGGTGGCAGGCAGCATCGACAGGTAGGAGTCGAAGCCGACGACTTCCGGAAAGGCCATCAGCTGGCGGGTACCGGACCCGCTCAGGATGTAATAGCGGTTGGTGAAATGCGGGCCCTGCAGTTCATACAGGCTCGTTTCGTAGTGCAAGCCGACGAACCGCAGGCTCACATCCTGCAGGCAATCCTTATTCCCGGACATAGGACTTCAGCTCCTTCCAGGGGACCGTAACGGAGATGACGCCCAGGTAGTAGGGGGCGATATCGTAGGGCTGATAGTACCAGGTGACGCCCTCCTTGGTTACCTCGAACAGGCCGTTAGGGCCCACGAGGTCGGGTTCGAAGAGCTCGCCCAGGGTTTCGTCGTCATTTTCCAGGGCTTCCGGGAGGTGCGCCTGGATGAGGGCGGTGACCGGTGCGCGGTATCCGTCGGCGAAGAATTCTTCCTCGGAGACGACCTTTCCGGTCTTTTTGTCAAAGACGACCGGAGTCATTGTGTTGATCCCGTGCGCGCCGCCCCGGAAATTGTAGTATTCCACCATATAGGAGACCAGATTCCGGTAACTGCCGGAGAAGTAGCCGTTGACCTGGTCCTCCCAGGAGAAGAAACCGTCGGCCGGTTCGCCGGTCAGGGCTTCGTTTTCGTTGAAATACTCGTCCTGAAGGTTTTCCTCATAGCGGATGGCGGTTTCCTCCACGGTCCCGGGCTCTTCTTCCAGGTCGAAGGCGGCGCTGAGGATGCCTTTCGTGATGGCGGCGAGCGCTTCCTCCCCGGTTCCTCTCACGGGATACTCGAGGGAGATGTACAGGGAGAGCGAATCGGTCCGCCCCTCTTCCAGGGGCATCGCCTGTTCATCGGTGAACGTGGCGGTTTTCAGGGCGCAGCCGGTGACGAGCAGGAGGAGCGCCGGATAAAGGAACAATCTTTTCATAGCGGTATCAGTCATTATTCAATTCTTCAATGTCGACGGGACGTTCTCTCTTGTCGCCGATCAGCCAGCGGGCATAGTGGTCGGCCATCTTCCAGAAGAACCATTCGTTCATGTCCCCGAATCCGTGGCGCTGGCCCGGCAGGAGGACGTATTCGAACCGCTTGTTGGCCCGGATGAGGGCGTTCGCCACCCGGATGGAGTTGGCGGGGTTCACGTTGTTGTCCGTGTCGCCGTGGACCAGCATCAGGTGGCCTTTCAGGCGGGCGGCGATCTGCGGGTTCGTCTCGATCTTGTACACGAAGGTGGTGTCACCCTTCTCGATCTTCTCGGCGACGCCGTGGTGCTGTTCGCTCCACCAGCGGTTGTAGATGCGGTTGTCGTGGTTGCCGGCGCAGGAGACGGCCGCCTTGAAGAAGTCGTTGTTCTGGAGGATGGCGGCCGTGGACATGAATCCACCGCCGGAGTGGCCGTGGATGCCCACGCGGTTGATGTCGATGTACTTATGCCGGGCGGCCAATTGCTGGATGGCGTATTTTTGGTCCTCGAGACCGTAGTCGCGGAGATTCCCGTAGCCGTAGTTGTGGTACCACTTGGACCGGTCCGGATGGCCGCCACGGTTGCCCACGGTGATGACGATCATCCCCAGCTGGGCAAGGCGGTCGGTGCGGGTCATGCCGCTGGACCAATACACGGTATTGGCCTCCACCTGCGGGCCGGGATAGACATAGTCCGCGAGGGCGTACACCTTCGTGGAGTCGAAGTCGAAGGGCTTGTAGATGGCCCCGTGCAGGTCGGTGATCCCGTCGGCCGCTTTCACGACGAAGCGTTCCGGGAACCGGTAGCCGGCGGCGAAGAGCTGGCTGAAATCAGCCTCCTCCAGGTCCGTCCGCTTGCCGGCGGCGGAATACAGGACCGCGAACGGCTTGCAGTCCACGCGGGAGCAGTTCGCCACGAAATACTTGGCGTCGTCCGACGCATCGGCAGCCACGTACATGTCGTCCATGTCCAACTGCTGCATCGCGCCTCCGGCGAGGGGAACCCGGAAGGTGTGCATCTGGTACGGGTTCTCCGCCTTGTTCACGCCGCAGGCTGCAAGCAGGACGTATCCGTCGCCCACGGCGAGGACATCGTCCACGTGGAAGGCGCCTTCCGTGAGGTTGCGCTTGAGCGTGCCGTCAGGGCCGTAAAGGTACAGGTTCGCCCAGCCGTTGCGCTCGGACCACCAGATGAAACTTCCGTCCGGAAGGAAGTGTGGGCTGCGGTACTCCACATAGGTGTTCATCCGTTCGGAAACGACTGTCTTTGTGGAGTCAGATCCCACGTCCACCCGGCACAGGTCCAGCCGCTTGAGGTCGCGGCTCTGGCGGACCAGCCAGAAATGACTGTCGTCACCCATCCACTTGCCGCCCCGGTATTCCAGGTAGGCGTCCTTCGCCTTCCTTTCGGCGCTCAGGACGCTGCATTCCTGGTCCTTGAAAGCGATGACCTTCACCGCCTGCTTGTTCCCTTCCGTGTCCATCACATACAGGAACGGGGTGGGACCGGGCTCACCCGGCATCTGGTACTTGTAAGTTTCCAGCTTGGGGCGCGGCTCCGTAACGGAATTGATCACCCAGAAAGGCTTGACCATGGACATGTCCCACCGGAAAGTCGCGAATTTCTTCCCGTTGGGCGACCATTCGACGGCCGCGAAATGACGAGCGGTGGAATCCGTCTCGGTGTCTCCGGAATAGTTGTTCCCGTCCCAGGAGAAATCGGCCGTTCCATCGGACGTCAGGGCGATTTCCACAAGGGTGCTGTCCTTTTCGTCCTTCGCTGCCTTGCGGAGCGAGGTGGAGTCCATCAGATACAGGTTGTGGTTCTTGACATAGACACCCTTGGTCCCGTCGGGGGAGACATTGGCCCACGCCGGGTACTTCCGGTTATGCTCGTCGGTGTCCCAGGTGAGCTTTTTCGTGGCGATGTCGTAGTAGAACCGGTAGGTGACGAACTTGCCGGTCCCCTTGCCCGTGGAGTCTTTCTTCTCGGTCTTGGAGGTGATGTCGAACTGGAAGTACTTGTCCTCCTTGAGTTCCAGCCGCAGCGGCAGATGGGCGGCATCATAGGGGTCGCGGGTGATTTCGGTAACCTGCATGGCGAGCTTGTCCAGGTCGAAGAGCTCGCTCTTGCGGCCGGCCGCCGGGTCTACGAGCCAGTATTTCGTGCCTTCGGCGGTTTTCCAGCTGTACCAGAAGCGGTCGCTGCCGGCGAACCAGTGCGGGGTGATGCGGGTGGAATAGACCATCTGGCCGACCTTCTTCTGGGAGAAGCGCTCGGCGAGGTCGTAATTGGCCGTCGTAACCTTGTTGGATTCGTGCCCGGGTCTTTGCGCGGCGGCGTACAGGCCCGGCAGGAGGGCGAGGAGGAGCAGGATCTTTCTCATTTCATGATGATTTTTTCGGATTTCAGGCCCTTGGCGGTAACGGAGACGGTGACGGGACCGGATCCGGTGCGCCGGACGATGGCGGAAGCGAGACCGTGGAAGGCCCGGATTTCAGGGCTGTGGAAGGGCGTATGGGAGGTGGGGTCCCCGGCATCCGTCGCGACGAGGACGGCGGGACCTTCCACCTTGAATGTCAGCAGGTTGTCTGCGTCGGGGGCGGTCGTTCCGTCCTTGTCGACGAGCCGGGCGGTGATGAAGGTCAGGTCCTTGCCGATGAAATCTTTTGTCAGCTCGGCCTGTTTCGCAGCACTAGCGGTGCAGAGGGTTTCCGTCGCCCAGGTCTTGCCGTCCTTCCAGGCGACGACCGTCAGTTCGCCGGGCTCATAGACCACGTCGTCCCAGACGATGCGGTAACCTTCCTTCGTCTTCCGGCCCTGGGATTTGCCGTTGATGAACAATTCAGCCTCGTCGCCGGAAGTATAGACGTGGACCGGGGTCACCTGACCTTCCCGGCCGGGCCAGGTCCAGTGCGGAAGGAGGTGGACCATCGGCAGGTCCGGACGCCAGCGCGCCTGGTACAGCCAGTAGCGGTCCTTCGGGAAGCCGGCGAGGTCGATGATGCCGAAATAGGAGCTCCGGGACGGAAGCGGGACCTCGGCGATCGCCTGTCCCCAGCCCGCGACCATCTTCTTGAAGGCCTCTTTCTCCTCCTCGGTGTGGAAGTTGGTCAGAACGGACGGGTCCATGTTGAAGGGCGTGGGTTCGCCCAGGTAGTCGTAGCCGGTCCAGACGAACTCGCCCGCACATTCCGGAACCACATCCTCATATTCCCATTCAAAATCGGGCTTGGAGGCCCATCCGGGGGCATACAGGTCGTAGGAGCTCACCTGGAAGGGGGCGTCCATCGACCAGCCCTTGCCCTTTTCCTGTTCCACGGGGAAACGGTAATAGCCCCGCGTGGAGATGCAGGAGGCCGTTTCCGAACCGTAAACCGGCTGGCCGGGGTGGTTTTTCACGAACTCCGCATACAGGTGCGGCTTGTAGTTGAATCCGTATACGTCGATGGTGGCGGCATAGCCCTGGCTGGCTGCCCAGGGGTTGTCGTTGCCGGCGGTGGTGGGCCGCGTCGGATCCTCCCGGTGGCAGAGGTCGGTGAGCATCTGCGGGATCCACCATTTGGTGCTGTCCCCCTGCTCGCCGCATTCGTTGCCGATGGACCAGGCGATGACGGAAGGGTGGTTGCGGTCGCGGTGGATCATGGCCGTGAGGTCTTTCTCCACCCATTCGTCGAACAGGCCGGCATAGCCGTTTTTCTTCTTGGGAACGGTCCAGGTATCGGTCAGTTCGTCCAGCACCAGGAAACCCATCCGGTCACACAGGTCCAGGAACTCCGGCGCCGGGGGGTTGTGGGAAGTCCGGATGGCATTGCAGCCCATCTTCTTGAGCATCGTGAAGCGGCGGACCCAGGCGTCTTCGTTCCAGGCGGCGCCGAGCGCGCCCGCGTCATGATGCAGGCAGACACCCTTCAGGAAGTATTTTTCGTCGTTGAGGTAGAAACCGTCGGCCTTCCACTCGGCCGCGCGGATGCTGAACGGCGTCTCGTACTTGTCCAGCACCTCGTCGGGCGTCTCTACGGTCGTGCAGGCCAGGTACATTTCCGGTTTCTCCGGGCTCCAGAGAGGAACGTCCTCCAGGTCGAAGGTCTGGACGACCGTCTTCCCGTCTTCGATATACTCGATGCTGCGGGTTTCGGCGACGATCCGGTGCACGACCATGTCGTTGGCCATGGGGCCGAGGTAATGCTCCTCGAGGAGGATCTGCGTCCGGACCATGCCGACGGTCTTTTCGCCGGTGTGTTTGAGGGTGACGCGGAGGGTGACGGTGGCGTCACCCACCAGCTCCTTGGACCTGGAATCAATCTTTGCTGTGTTCCGGATGTCCCGGGGTTCCGTCGTGACATAAGTCCCCCAATGGGCGACGGAGGTCTTGTTCGTCTTCGTGAGCCAGACATTCCGGTAGATGCCGCCGCCGGGGTACCAGCGGGAAGAGTCTTCAGGATTGTCGATCGAGACGGAAACCGTGTTCTCACCGGCTCTCAGGGCCGGATTCAGGCGGACGGCGAAGGAGGCGTAGCCATACGGCCAGCCACCCAGCTCGACCCCGTTCACGGACACCGTCGCGTGCGACATCGCCCCGTCGATTTCCAGGTCGATGTCCTTGGAAAGGAGTTCTTCCAGGCCGACGGTCAGCTGTTTCGTGTAGACGGCCTTTCCCCACCAGGCCAGTTTGCCGGATTCTCCGGGATATTCCTGCCGGAACGCCCCTTCCACGCCCCAGTCGTGGGGCAGGTCGACGGTTTTCCGGACACCGTCTTTTTCAAAGGTCCAGCCTTTGTTGAAGGAAGTCCGACCGGCAGGCTGGGCGGAGGCGGCAAGGGAGAGGGACAGGAGTATGGCTGCGGTGAAACCCGCGGCGGAGAGGCATGGGAACGGTTTCTTGGTCATAATATGCGAAGATAAGGATTCTTCGGCACTTCGACAATACTTTTTGACAGATGGAGCCGGAGAAATGATTATCTTTGCCGCGTATAAAGAATCTGATATTATGCGTATTGCAAAGTTGTTTATCCTGGCCTCCCTCCTTGTTGCCGCAGCGGCCTGCGCACCGAAGCAGCAAGAGGCGGCGGACCCTTCCGTCTTTGACGTCATCTTCTCCCGCAAGAGCGTGCGCTCCTATACGGACCAGCCTGTGTCCGACCAGCAGGTCGAGCAGATGCTCCGGGCCGCCATGGCGGCTCCGACCGGCATGAACGTGCAGCCCTGGCGTTTCGTCGTGGTCCGTGACCAGGCGGTAAAGGAAGCCCTGGCCGGTCCGCGGGGCGGCATGATCGCCCAGGCCCCGGTTGTCTTCGTCGTCTGCGGCGAGACCACGCTGATGCGCAAGCCGTGGGGTCAGCCTGACGCCGAAGAGGAAGAGGTGGCAAACGGCAACTGGTCGCTGGACTGCTCGGCCGCAGCGGAGAACCTGCTTCTCGCCGCCGAAGCCCTGGGACTCGGCGCCGTCTGGACCGCCGCCTATCCGTATGAGGACCGGGTCAAGCCCGTCCGCGAAGCGCTCGGCCTTCCCGACAACGTCACGCCGCTCTGCGTGATCCCGTGCGGTTATCCGGCCGGAGACGACCAGCCCAAGGACAAGTGGAAGCCCGAAAACATCCATTACGACAAGTGGTAAGCCTCTCTGACGGCGCTTTCCGTATCCGGCCTGCCACACCGGCAGACATCTCTGCCGTGCTGTCGGTTTTCGAGGCCGCCAAGGCCATCATGCGCGCGGACGGCAACCTTGAACAATGGTCCGCCCCGGGTTTTCCCGGGGAGGACCTGCTTCTCCGCGACATCGCCCGCGGCGGGGGCTATGTGATTGAGGATAAGGGAATTGTTGCCTATTTCGCTCTCCTTCCTTCGCCCGAACCCACTTACAGCCATATCGAGGGCGCCTGGCTCACCGACGGGCCTTACGGTGTCATCCATCGCATTGCCAGCTATCCGGAGGTGCATGGGGTTTTCTCTGCTATTATCGGCTTTGCCGCAACCCGTTTTCCGCATCTGCGGATTGACACGCACCGCGACAACCACATCATGCAGCATGTCATCGATGCCGCCGGATTTACGTATTGCGGCATCATCTGGCTGGAGGACGGCACGGAACGTCTCGCCTACGAGCGCTAGAACGCGTTTTTTTTGTATCTTTGCGGGAATTTCAGGAAAAAGGCATGAAACATTCCCTTTCAGCTTTTGCTGTCATTACCGGAGCCTTGCTGTGCTTCGCAGCGTTCGCCCGGTACTGTCCGGCGGAAGAGCCGGAAAAAGGCCTTCGCCGGATTGACCTCAGCGCCTGGGAGCCCGCAGAAGTGGATACCGCCGCCATGAAATCCTTCCTCCCTCCGGTGGTCGTTCCCGAGGCCGATGCGCGCGATACTTCATCCCACCGGATCCTGTTCGTCGGCGATTCCATGGCCGGAGGACTGCGCCACCGCATGTCGCAGTACGCGACGGCCAACGGCCATACGATGGAAGTCGTCGCCTGGTACAGTTCCTCCTCCAAATATTGGGCGAAAACGGATACGCTGAGCGCATTCATCCGGAAGTTCAAGCCCACGTACATCTTCCTCTGCATCGGTTCCAACGAATTGTTCGTCCGCAACATCGCCGAGCGGGATGCCGCCGTCGGTGATATGATCCAGGAGATGGGTGACCTGCCTTTCATCTGGATTGGACCGCCTAACTGGAAGAAGGATACGGGCATCAACGACATCCTGCTCAAGCATTGCGGGAAGAAACGTTACTATCCGAGCCTGAGGCTCAAGTACCAGCGGGCCAGCGACGGCGCACATCCGACGATGTCATCGTACAAGACTTGGGCGGACTCCGTATCCGTCTGGCTGCGTGACTCCTGTGCCCATCCGATCCGTTGGGAGATCCCGCCCAAGGGAACCCCTGAGACCCACGGCTTCACCCGGCTCTCTTCGCCTAAAGACTAGCGGCCATGAACTTCCTCAGTATCGGCTTCTGGCTCGCTTTCTGCGTTTTCTTCCTGGTCTACATCTGCTTCAGGCAGTGGTCCCGGAAGGCGATGCTCCTGTGGGTGATCGCCTTTGACCTGTTCTTTTTCTGGAAGGCGAACGGGTGGCTGATGCTGCTCCTTCCCGCCACGGCCGCCGTCAATTATTTCCTGACGGAAGCGATGCGCCGGGCCCGCCGGGGGCGGGGATGGCTGCTGACCCTGACCATCCTGGCCGACCTGTCCGCCCTCGTGTATTTCAAGTACAGCGGTTTTTTTGTCGAGGGGATTCTTAATCCGCTGCTAAACAGCAATTTCGCCGTCGGCGACATCGTCCTGCCCATCGGCATTTCCTTCTACACGTTCCAGGCAATCAGCTATTCCGTGGATGTGTACCGGGGCAAATATGACGGACATCCGGACTTTCTGGAATTCTGCTTCTACCTGTCCTTCTTTCCCCTGCTGCTCGCCGGCCCCATCACGCGTGCCGGCCGCTTCCTGCCCCAGATCCGCCGGGCCGAGCCCGCCACGCGCCATGAACTGCGCCTGGGGCTCTGGCTCATCATCCTCGGTCTGTTGAAAAAGGGTGTGCTGGCCGACTATTTGGCCGTGTATAACAACCTGGCATTCGACAGTCCGTCATCCTATTCCGGTTATGAGCTGCTGATGGCCGCGGTGGGCTACACGATGCAGATTTATCTGGACTTCTCGGGCTACAGTGACCTTTCCATCGGCATCGCCTCCCTGATGGGCTTCCGCCTGGACGACAACTTCCTGTTCCCTTACCGTTCGGTGAACCTGACTGAATTCTGGCGGCGGTGGCACATTTCCCTGTCCACCTGGTTCCGGGATTATGTCTATATCCCGCTGGGCGGCAACCGGAAGGGGAAAGCCCGGACCCTGCTGAACAATTTCCTGACGATGGTCGTGGCCGGCCTTTGGCACGGATCCACCTGGATGTTCGTCATCTGGGGCGCCCTGCACGGCCTGGGTCTGGTGGTGCACAAGCTGTGCCGTCCCTGGCTCAGGAAGATTCCGGACAATGGCTTGTCGAAAGCCTTCGGCTGGCTGTTGACGATGGCTTTCGTGACAGTCTGCTGGGTTTTCTTCCGCGCCGGCAGCCTGCAGGACTGCCAGGAGATTTTCACGCGGATAGGGACGACGTTCGATCTGGCCTATGTCGCTCCCTTCTGGGCTGCCCGCAGGCTCTGGTGCATCCTGCTGGCCGTTTCCATCACCGGACTTCTCATCCCGCCCCGGCTCTACAACCGGGCGCAGGCCCGTTTCTCCCGCCTTCCGTGGGTGGTTATCTTCCTGATTTTCGTCGTGGCCGTCCAGCTCGTGGTCCAGTTGCGCGCCGGTGATATCCAGCCGTTTATCTATTATCAGTTCTGATTACAGGATCCTGGTCAGCCTCACGTGCAGCGCTACTTTCTGGTGGGGCTGCAAGGTGAGGGTATAGCCCACAAGCGAGGTTCCCGGGTTGGGAACATCGGTGGGGTGGAGGTACTGCATGCCGTCGACATCGGGAGCGGCCGGGTCGTAGGTCGTGGGCCAGATGTGCGGTGAGAGGGGTGTCAGGTCAGAGACCTCTGCTGACAATTCCCGCCGGTGCCAGCCGCTCTGGAGCCGGAAAACCGGCCCGTCAAAGCCGGAGGCTTCGCTCCATTCCTGGAAGGACGCCTGCGCCTCGGTACACATGGCCCAGCGGACCGTGCAGGTGGTGTCACCGGCCTGGACCAGGTCCACGATGTGCAGGTCGGAGCCTTGGAGATAGACCGCCCGCTTGCAGGAGTCCAGATCCTCGGTATAAAGGTCGGTCAGGTCGATGACGGCGCCAATCCGGTTTTCCCGGGACGGGAGTTCCGGGGTCCAGGTCGTGCCGATGGCCGCCGGATGGTTGACCTTGGGCGTATGTCCATTGACGGTCAATATATTATGGGAGAACGGGCCGATGCGGAAAACCGTCCAGCGCTCGCTGTCCTGGGTCATGTCCCAGAGGTCAACGCCAGCCGATTCCAGCGAGTTATAGTCCTGCATCCCGAGGTCGGTCGCCCACGTTACACCGTCGGATTCGAAATAAAAAGAGCCTTGGTCGCAGTGCGAATGGCTGGACATCGTGAGGCCGCCCTTGATGCCCAAATAGTCATCTTCATCGGCAGCCCACCCGCTCCGGTACACGAAGATGGGTGTGGTGCCCCCGCACTGGTAATAATGTCCGTTGGGTATGCCGCCGGATGTGTTAGGCCGGGCTTGGAAAACCGAGATTAGAAACATCGGGAAAAGCCGTTCCTCGCAAAGACGCTTGTATCCGGTCATTTCCATGATCCGCATCTCGGGATGCATGATGGTTGCGTCCCCGACCCGGGACATCATCCACGTCTGCATGTACTGCCCCACGGCCTTCCGGTATGCGTCCGAGAAACTGAAACAGTTCCCCGCAGGGGTGGAGGTGAAACGGATGAATTCGGAAGAGGAGAGGAAGTTCCACGTTATATTTCCGGTCTTGCCCCAAAGGTTGGGAAGGATGTCGTTGTTGTCGACTCCATCGATGATGAGTCCCCTGGCCGGTTCTGGGAACGCACTTTCCATCGCCGCCTCCAGCATGATCTGGAACGACGTTCCATAGCCCCAGTAGTTGTATCCCTCCGGGTAACCGCCCCCTTCATAGGCCTTGTAGGCCAACTTGTTGGATTCCAAGGATTTCTCCAGCATCGTCTGACAGAAATCCGGATCTTCTTCCCACACGGCGAGGGCGCCGAACACCATCCCGGCGTTGCATACGGAGTTCCAGTTGATCTCGCTGGTGTAGAACCAGGCATCCTTTTCGTTGAGGGCCGGTTTCAGACCCTTGTCGAGAATCGCCTTTGAAATCGTCCGGCGCTCAGGCTCGGTCAACAGCGGAAACAGCCAGTCGTAGCCGATGGCGACGGCCATCGTCATCTCCCCCACGTCCAGGAAATGCGAAGGGTTCCAGTCGGAGAAGGCGCTCACGGCCAGCATCTCGTCGATGGCTTTCCGCGCATACTGATCCCCGCCGTGGACCCGATAAGTATAGCCGAGCCAGAAGATGCGCTTGAGTGCCTCCCGGGAGGTATGCAGCAGCCTGCGGCCGACCATTTTCCGCGTCACGACCGGCTCGTCCAGCACATCGTTGCTGAACGCCACGATTACGCTGTCCGCCTTCGCGAACATGCTCTCCGGACGGATCCTGGGTTCCTCGGCCCCAGGCATCAGCAGACGCGGGTGCGGAATGGGGACTTGGGCTAGGGCAGGCGTTACGAGAAAGAATAGGAGAAGGGGTAACCGTCGAATGGAAGTCATTGATTGATTGTTCTTTATGTAATTGTGTCTGCGTAAAACGGCACACTCTGTTTTGTGTAATTACTTGAAAAACAGGGACTTCCATTCAACGCCCGACAGGGGGATATAAGTTCAATGCTTCCAGGAAATAATAATCGGCATAGGTGAGGGGCACGTCGACCTCCGAGCCGCCGGGGAGATTACCCACGCTGTGCTTAAGGAGAAAGCCGCCGTTGGTGCGGGGCTCGGCCAGGTATTCCGGCGAAGCGAGGGTGCGGAGGATGCGTTCGGCCATGGCGAATGCCGGGTCGTCCGCCGGGCAGCCCAGCAGGTTCCACATCCGCAGGAAGCCGCAGGCGAGGATGGCGCCGGCCGAGGCATCCCGGAGGTCGTTCTGCGAGAAGTCCCAATACGGGACGCCGTCCTCGGGAAGGCGGGGAAGCATCCACCCTTCCAGTTTGGCGGCGATTCCGTAGAACTGCTGCGAGAGCGCGTCGTTTCCGGCCTCCCGTTCCCGCTGCGCCATCTGGGCGTACCCGTACAGGGCCCAGGCCTGGCCGCGGGCCCAGGCACTGTCGTCGGCATATCCCTGGACCGTCTGTTTTCCGAGGATGCTGCCGTCATCGGCGTAATCGACCAGGTGCCAGGTGGTTCCGTCCTCCCGGAAATGGTTCGCCGCCGTGGTGAGCGCGTGCTTTTCGGCCACTTCCCGGTCGCCGTAGACCATCAGCAGGTCCAGGTTCATCATGTTGTCGATGATGACGGGGATGTTCCAGCGGCTGCCGTTCCAGCTCCGGAGGACGCCGGCTTCGGGGATGAAGCGGGCGGCCAGGGTTTCAGCGCCTTGGGCGAGGACGGCTTTGGGGGTGAGTTCCTTTTCGTTGCACTCGGAAAGGCCGGCAGGGCCGTCGGAAGGAAGGTCGAGGGCCATCTTGCCGAAGGAGGACATCAGTTGGAAGCCGATGTCGTGGTCCGTCTCGCGGTCCAGCAGGCCGGCGAGGGGAAGGGTGTGTCTCACGGCGAGTCTCATGAACCGGGGATCTTCCGTCTCCTCGAAAATCTGCCACAGAACCCCCGAATAGAACCCGCTGCACCACCAGCCGATGTCGCTGGTCACGAGCGTGTCCCCCTGGAACGTCCTGGGGCAACGGCCCTCCGTGAGGAGGCTGTCCATATAAACGGTCTGAACCTTCGCCACCGCGAACACCCGCTCGCGAAGCTGCTCCATGGTTTCCGTCTCCGGCGCCCGGCCGCAGGCGATGGCCGCCAAGGCGGCGGTAATTCCTAGAAATCGTCTCATACCTACAAAGTTAGCAAATCGTTTCCGGAAACAAAAGACACCGTCCGGCCTGTTGAAAACTTTGTTAATTAAATTATTTTACGTATCTTTGCAGCCCCAAATTGCGGAACGGAGACTCCCGCAAGGCGGGAAACAAAACCTAATTTATTTATTAACAAACATTTATGCCTACTATTCAACAGTTGGTCCGCAAAGGACGCGAGCAGCTCGAAGTGAAGAGCAAGTCTCGTGCGTTGGATGCTTGCCCTCAGAAGCGTGGCGTGTGTCTTCGTGTTTACACGACGACCCCTAAGAAGCCGAACTCCGCGATGCGTAAGGTCGCGCGTGTCCGTCTTTCCAACGCGAAAGAGGTCAA
>JAEEGL012716819.1_pt1 | contig 20837 bp, 21 predicted proteins | sample 9134231 | NCBI WGS metagenome assembly JAEEGL01 (sample SAMN16246548, study PRJNA631951) | gut metagenome | biome: gut microbiome; feature: rumen; material: fiber-attached | host: Bos | place: Iran: Karaj | collected 2018-10
GGAAGCCCCTCCGACGGCCCGACCCTCGCCAGCAACCGCTACCGCTACAACGGGAAGGAGGAGCAGGCCCTCCCTGCCGGTCTCCCGTACACCGACTACGGTGCCCGTTTCTTTGATTCCGATGCATATATATGGCTCACCCCCGACCCGTTAAGCAGCAAGTATCCAGGCATTTACCCGTACGCCTTCTGCGCCGGCGATCCGGTGAACTATGTGGATCCGGATGGGAGGGATGCGTATGTTTTTGACTTAAATGGCGACTATCTTGGGAAAATTATCCTTGAAGGAGAGCATTACATTAATATCGTTGGATTTGATGAAAATGGATATTATTCTGAGCAAATAATAGAATTTGCAGACCCGATTAATGATCCTACGGATATAGACAATGGGAAGATTACGACGCTTAAGATAATAAGTGAACAGGAAATACAAGACATGCTTGAAGGGCAAGGTGCTTTTGATGATAATAAACTTGTTTTTGCATGGGAAAGTAGGGGTGGCCATAAACTGGATTTTATCTCGAATGCACTGAAGAAATACTCAATAAAAGAAGATTATTGTTATACTTTCAGACATAAGGCCAGAAATGGTGTCACTTTTGAATCAAGTTTATTATTTATTCCCGAAGGAGAGACGACCGCTCACAATCTAATGAATTTTGGCAACTTTTTATGGGGTGCCAGTGGATATGCAGTGGGATATTTGTTGCCTACTCTACGAATTGGAGCACATGTTAATAGTGTAGTTAACCCAAAAAGTAACGGTTATCGTCCGCAATTAGACAGTAAGGATGACCAAGGGTCTATTTCGGATGGGTACTATCATGCAAAACGTAATAATTATAGGTCAAAATGAATAAAGTCGTTATGTATGTCCTTGTAGCATTGATCTCTGTCCAATGCAATTATTCGTGCTTTCATAAGATAAAGAGAATTACTGAGGCCGATTTCTCATCTTTTCGCAATATTACAGTTCACAGAAGAGGAGAGAAGTATCAGGCACTTGTTTTCATAGAGGATACTATATGTATAGGTGTAAAATATAAGAATCACGAATTAATAATTCCTCAAAGTTTACCTATTGACCATCCCTTCTATGATAATGTCTCAGAAAGTAAAAAGGAAAGAATTTCTGCTTATGAAAGACCTGGCTCTAAAGAGTTTGATGAACTAAGGGATATTATGGAGCTATACACTGGGTTTAAATTATGTGAAATGAGTGTGAGCCCAAACGATGATATATCAGTATCGTGGTATGCTCCTATTTTCAGTTGTTTCAAATGGACAGTTTTAATTAATAATTCTGGATTATTGGAAACAGATTTCTTCAAGTATAGTGAAAATGTCTATTTTAACGTGGATTTATTTTAGCTCCCTTGTACTAATGGGATTACAATAATCACGTTTCTATTATCATGGGTAGGCTTCATGCTTTTAGGGAGCATATTACTTTCACGGACCATCTCGGCAGCACCCGCCTCATCCTTGACGGCAGCAACGGAAACATCATGGAGAAAATGACTTACACCCCGATGGGCAGGAAATGGACGGCTACGGGCAGCGGCAGCGGAAGCCCCTCCGCCGGCCCTATCCTCGCCACCAACCGTTACCGCTACAACGGGAAGGAAGAACAGGCCCTCCCTGCCGGTCTCCCGTACACCGATTACGGTGCCCGTTTCTTTGATTCCGATGCATATATATGGCTCACCCCCGACCCGTTAAGCAGCAAGTATCCTGGCATCAACCCCTACGCCTTCTGCGCCGGCGATCCGGTGAACTTTTTTAAGGGGTGGCTACACATCCCGTTATTTAAAATAGGAAATGTATACTCAAAAGAATCTATTAAATAGACTTTGTTATTGTGCAATTATATTAATAATTGTTCTAATAACGCCTTCTTGTTCTTCTTATCTATATGAGACATACAAAGGACAAGCTACTTATTTTGGAGAAAAGACCAAATTAATTGTGGGTAAGGATGGATCTTTTATCTTGCAGTGGGGGGGGCTTGTACCTTATAAAGGAACTTGGTTCGTTTATGATCAAAGTCATATAATACTAGATATCGAGAAGCAACAAGATGAAGTAAACTATTTGGCACGACAAGCCTTATGGGAAAAGGAATTGAAAGCAGAAATATCATCATATAAAATAATTATCAAAGGGGGTACTCTGCATGCAATTTCTCCACATAAGATTATAATCAACATGAAACATCCACCGACTGAAAGGGTTTGGGTATCTGAAGCAGATACTCTTGCAAAATGGTTTCCTTGACGATCGCAATAAAAACGTCCTGGAACGTAGCACCTACACCCCTATGGGAAGGAGATGGACTGCGACGGGCAGCGGCACCAGCCCTACCCTCGCCACCAACCGCTACCGCTACAACGGCAAGGAAGAGCAGGCGTTAGCTGCCGGAATGCCGTACACGGACTACGGCTCCCGGTTCTTCGACCCTGACCACTACACATGGCTATCACCCGACCCCTTGAGCGGCAAATACCCAGGCGTTTACCCGTACGCCTTCTGCGCCGGAGATCCCGTGAACTATGTGGATCCAGATGGGAAATTTCCATATCCGTTCCCGTTCTGGCGCCCGGGAAGGCATGCCTCCGGGAAAACCGTAACAAACCCGGTTTTCCGGAGGCCCTTGCCTTCCCGGTGCCGTCTGCGTACTCAGGGCTACAGAGATCCTTTCGTAAACCGGCTATTTCCCTGCACTGAGGGCCTGGAGGCGGGTTTCGGCGCTTTTGCGGTCGGTCTCGGTCTCTCCGTATTTGACAAGCATCGGGAGGTATTTTTTCTCAAGCTTGACATTCTTGTCGCGACGGGCGGCCAGGATGCAGTTCCGGATAGCTGTCAGATCGTCGGGATTCTTTTTCAGGACCTTGTTGTAGTATTTCAGGGCTGTTTTCGTATCTCCTTTGAACACAAGGTAATACGATCCGATATTATCAAGGAAGAGAGGGTCTGAGGGATAGTGTTCGAGCATAGTTTCCGAGAAGGACTTGAATGCTTCGGCCGAGGCGTCGCTGCCGATGCGGTAGAATGCGTAGCAGTAGTCCTGCATGAAAGTCTTGAACACTTCGGGGGTGACCTCCATCCCGGGATACTCCCATTTCGGTGACGACTTGTAGTTTTCATCCACGAGTTGCCTGAGCAGGGCAAGCGTCATATCGGGGCTTTCTTTCTCATAGTTAAGGAGCCCGTTGAGTTTGACGAACCTGAGGTCCAGCCTCTCGGGATGATAGTTTATCGCCCTGTCTATCGCCGAGTTGGCTATGGCGAAGAGGGAGTCGTCATATTCCGTATCCTCGAACCATGCGCGTTTCACCCCGAGTGAATCGACATAGGGTGGCAGCACAGGCTCCCGGCCCAGGTAACGCTCTTTGGCAAGAGGTATTATCTTGACAGTCGAGCTCTTGTAGAAATAGTACGAGTATTTCGCCGCAGTCATATCGGGATCGTCCGGGAATGCCGCTTCCCAACGGTTGATAAGGGTTTCAATTCCGACGCCGGCCGGGCCGAGCCGGGAAGACAGGGTATTGTATCTTGCGACGAACTCCTCACGTGTGGTCTGGGCGAGGGAAACGGCGGGAAGAATGATCACCGCTGCCGCCAATATCATCAATTTCTTGTTCATCATATTTTTCATAGGAATAATCCGATGGTCACTTTTCAATAATCATACCCTTCCCTGAGACTACGGATGCGCCTCTGGGCGGGATGGAGGTTGTTTATCCTGTTCCCGAGGTTCTTTACAAAGCCGAGAGGATGGCCTTCAAAAGAAACGACATTGTATCCGACTTGGGCGCCGGGGAGCGAAATGGAATCTTTCCTCAGGAATGCAATCGACTCATCCTTAGATAGTTCCACGATAGGAAAGGCGCCTTCGGCCAGGATGCCGGAAAGCGCCAGGGCGGCCGAAGGCACAAAGTCCCGGCCCTTTATCTCCCCTGCCGCGATGCCTGAGGAAAGCGGGCGGAGGCTGTCGAGATAGGCCGTTTCCTTCTCTACCGGAGCGCTGACAGCAATGACCGACGAACCTTTCATCCTAAGAGAAATCCCATCGCGGAAAAATGAACGTACACCTTGCGGGACGGACTCCGAGGGGGCTTTCGGATATTTGGGCATACGGCTTCTTTCGGGCGAGGTCTTAACCAGGGCGGCGCAGAACTGCCCCTCTCCTCCCACCAGGCCCGGCACGAGCGAATATCCGCCTCCGGATCGCAAGATTCCCGGATAATCAGGGGCCGGACTGATAACTTCCGCCCCGAGAGTGTCGGCGATGAACCCGACATTCTCACCGTTTTCCTTACTGTTGAATGTACATGTGGAATAAATGAATACTCCCCCTTCGGCAAGGGCTGGCCAGACGGATGATACTATCCTTTTCTGCCTTGCTGCGCAAAGGGCGACATTCTCTTCGGACCAGTCGTTTACCGCCCCTTCATCCTTCCGGAACATACCCTCACCTGAACAAGGCACATCGGCTACGATAATGTCGAAGAATCCCTCAAAGTTAGCGAAAGCCGTCGGGTCTGAACAGGTTACGACGCAGGACGGCTCGCCCCAGACCTCCATATTGTCTTTCAGGACCCGGCAGCGGCGCTCGACAGGCTCGTTGCAAACCAGGAGGAAAGCGTCTCCGAATGACTGTCTCAGCGAGGCGGCGATATCGGTAGATTTGCCGCCGGGAGCGGCGCAAAGGTCCAGCACCCTGAGCGGACGTCCTATGCCATGGAACCGCTTCAGGACCTGGCGGAAAACCTCTCCGACGAACATGGCGGAGGAATCCTGGACATAATAGGCGCCGGCGTGGAAAAGCGGGTCGAATGTAAATGACGGCCTCTCGGGAAACATAAACCCGAGCGGGTTCCACGGTACGGGAACGGATCCCGGCCATTCCGGGACCGGAGGCTTTGCGGGGTTGACGCGGACCGATACGGACGGCTTCTCCCTGAATGCCGCGACGGCATCCGCCAGCATCCCTGCCGGAACCACATCCGACAGGATACGAACGAGAAGGGAGTCGTCCGGTACTTTCATCGGGCGCCTTTGTCGAACACCGACGGATCGACGCCTTCAGGCATCCTGCCTTCCGATATGGCGACGAGTGAATCCACGACCTTGTCAAGCGCATCCTTGATCTTGGATCCGACGATCATCTTCATCATGAAATTGAGGTCAGCCTCAAGTTCGATATGGAAATCGGTCTTGAACGGATCGGAGATGGCCGGATCGAAGAAAAGGGTGGCGTGGAACGCAAGGGGAGCGCCCCAGTCGACGAGTTCAATCTTCGAATAAGGTACTCTCTGATGGACCTTTACGCCTATGCTCATCCCCTGGACGCTGGCAGTGAGAGTATCGTAGTCTGCAGTTACAGCTTCCCTTTTGTCCTCGGGAAGCATATTCTTGAAATTGCTCAGGTCGGTGAACGCCATATACAGTTCGTAAGGCTGGCGGGATACGGTTCCGGTCTTGCTTTTGTATTCGGTCATTGATTCAGTATGTTTCCTATTTTACTATATTTGTCGGACAAAGGTAAAAAATAGAGAGTTAATGCACAAAATATATTTTGAGAAGCGGTGCATCGTAATCTGCAACGGGGGCGACGAAGCCCTTTCGGACCCCAACTGCGTCGAGTTCCATCCGGGCGAAGGACCATCCCTGGAATCGCTGGTCAGGATGTTCGAAGTGTCCGGCACACTCTCGAGGATATACATCCCGACCTCCGACACCGAAAAGACATACAAGAGGCTGTGCTCCGAATTCAGGGAAGTGAATGCGGCCGGAGGACTCGTATCCAACCGGCGCGGGGACTATCTCCTGATAAGCCGGAACGGCTTCTGGGACCTTCCGAAAGGACATCAGGAAGCAGGCGAAGACATAGAGGTGACCGCCATCCGGGAAGTCCAGGAGGAAACCGGGGTCGACCAGCTCCAGATCCGCCGCCTCATCTGCGTCACCGACCATTGCTACCTCCGCGGAGGTGTCTGGTATCTCAAGCATACATGGTGGTATGATATGCTCTATACGGACCCGACGAACCTCACTCCGCAGAGGGAAGAAGACATCTCAAAGGCCGCATGGGTGGCAAAATCCAGCCTCCCCCCTTTCCTGAAAAACACCTTCCCTTCAATTCTGGAAGTATTCCGTGAAGTTTGAGTGAAACTTATTGTTAAAATCTCCCGTATTATAAGAGTTACGATACGACAAACCTTATAACCGTCAGACAGATGAAACTATCACAGTTCCACTTCGATCTTCCGAAGGAATCCATTGCGTCGCATCCTACCAAATGGAGGGACGAATGCAGGATGATGGTCCTGCACAAGGACACCGGCGAAATCGAGCACAAGATTTTCAAGGACATCGTCAATTATTTCGGCAAAGGAGACACTTTCGTGCTCAATGACACGAAGGTTTTCCCGGCAAGGCTTTACGGCAAGAAAGAAAAGACCGGAGCCGACATTATGGTGTTCCTCCTGAGGGAGCTCAACCGCGAGCAGAGGCTCTGGGACGTAATAGTGGACCCTGCCAGGAAGATCAGGATCGGAAACAAGCTCTATTTCGGCGAAGACCAGAGCCTCGTGGCTGAAGTCATCGACAACACCACCTCCCGCGGCCGTACACTCAGGTTCCTGTACGACGGTCCGTACGAGGAGTTCAAGGAGTCGCTCTTCGCCCTCGGCGAGATCCCTGTCCCCGGCTGGGTGAAAGACAAAGTGACGCCTGAAGACAGCATCGATTTCCAGACGATCTTCGCATCCAAGGAAGGTGCCGTTTCGGCCCCCGCGGCTGGCCTCCACTTCTCGAGAGAGCTCTTCAACCGTATGATACTCAAGGATATAAGCAAAGAGTTCATCACTGTTCACATGGGCATAGGCCATTTCCGCAAAGTTGACGTCGAAGACCTTTCCAAGCACAGGATGGATTCCGAGAGGCTCATCATTTCCGAGCAGACCGCCCGGAATGTCAACAAGGCGAAAAGGGAGGGACACAAGATCCTTGCGGTCGGCGTTACCGTGATGCGCGGCCTCGAGACATATGTCACCACCACCGACGAGATCAACCCTTACGACGGATGGACCAACAAATTCATCTTCCCGCCATACAGGTTTGCCGTACCGGATGCAATAGTGTCCAATTTCCACCTTCCGGAATCCACGATGCTCATGAGCGTCGCCGCTTTCGGAGGATATGAAAAGGTAATGAACGCCTACAAGACTGCGATCGAGGAAGGATACCGTTTCGGGCCTTATGGCGATGCACTGCTGATAATTTAAGCCTCGAAAACTTCAATTATCATCAAAAACTTTAAAACAACCCTTCCGGATGACCTCCGGGAGGGTTTTTCTTTCCTCTTCCCGCTATATTTAGACACACTTTAGAAACTCTGGATATATGGAATATGACGAAACCGTATGCATGGCGGCGCTGAACTCCGTCCTTGGATATGATCCTGTCACTGCGTCCCGGCTGCTCTCTTCGGCAGGAGGCGCAGGGGAACTGTTCAGAAAGCCTCCGCTCCCCTTTGCAATGAAGCTGACGCCCGGTATCCTGGAAAAGACGGCCGGATCGCTGGAGGCCATCGGCAAGGCCGGAATAAGGTTCATCCCATCATCTTCAGCGGACTATCCGCCACTGCTGAAAGAATGTCCCGACTATCCCGTCGGTATCTATTACAAAGGTATCTCTCCCCCCTCGGAAGTGTTCCGGGAAGACCGCCGGGCAGTAGCCATCATAGGCACGAGATCCCCGTCGCCATACGGCAGGAAATACTGCAGGGACATTGTCTCCAAACTCTCACATACCAAAGAGAAACCATTGATAGTCAGCGGATTGGCATATGGGATTGATTATATCGCACATAGCTCGGCCCTGGAAATGGGACTCCCTACCGTAGCCGTGAACGCCACAGGACTGGACTCCGTCTATCCTTTCAGGCATGCCGGCCTTGCAGAACGGATCGCATCCACCCCCGGATGCGCCCTTGTCAGCGACTACCCGCCCGGTACGGCTCCGCTTCCCGCCAACTTCCTGCGCCGTAACCGCATTATAGCAGGTCTCTGCCAGGCCAGCATTCTGATCGAGTCCAAGGTTAAGGGAGGAGGGCTGGTCACAATCCGGTACGCCAATGAATACGACCGAAGCGCCTTCGCCCTGCCCGGCAGGATAGACGACATCTGTTCCATAGGATGCAACAATCTGATCAGCAAAAATATGGCAGAAATAATCACCTCTCCGGGCGACCTTGTTCAAAGGCTCGGGCTCTCCCCCTCCGAAGCCGGGGACGGGGATCGTATGGAAGAGGCTTCCAGGCTTGTTGGCGGAATGTTCCCTCCAGAAGAAGCCTCTATCATACTGCAGATGCTCGAGCATATCCGCAAGGAGGACGGCATACTTGCCGAAACCCTTTCAGGGCGCTGCGGCTACGGCATGGGAAGGATATCCGCGTGGATAACGGCGCTGGAAACACTGGGGCTTGTTAAATGTGACCTGGCAGGGCGGTGTTTTGTTCGATGATAACTTGCTGCAGACGCGGAAAATGCCTATTTTTGTATCTTGAAGATGTTCATAGACACTCATACCCATTATTACGACGAAATGTTCGGGGGCGAAGGCGACGATGCCATCCGCAGGGCCCTCGAAGCCGGTGTCGGGAAAATGATCCAGGCCGATGTGGACAGCACCGAACGCGAGTCCATGTTCAGCATCGGAGACCGCTGGAAAGGAGTGCTTTACCAGATGGCCGGAGTATATCCCTGCTCGGTAAGGGAGAACTGGGAGGAGGAGATCGAAAAAATGCTCCCTTATACTTCAAGGGGCATCGTAGCTATCGGAGAGATAGGTCTCGATTACCACGAAGGGACCGAATTCAAGGAGGAGCAGAAAAAGGCGCTCGGACTGCAGTTCGAGCTCGCCGCCGCCCTGGGACTTCCTGTGAACATCCACCTCAGGGACGCCTGGGAGGACTTTCTCAATGTGCTGTCCGCTTATTCCCACCTCGGGCTCAGGGGTAACCTCCACTGCTTTTCCGGAAGCTGGGAGATCTTCCTTAGGGCCAACCGGTACGGAGACTTTTCGGTCGGCATCGGCGGAGTAGTCACGTTCAAGAACGCATCCCTGGCCGAAACCATAAAGAAGATACCGATGGAGAAGATCCTCCTCGAGACAGACTGCCCGTATCTCGCTCCGGTTCCCTACCGGGGGAAACGCTGCGAGAGCGCATACATACCCGTGATAGCGGCGAAGATAGCCTCCCAGAAAGGGGCCACCCTCGAGGAAGTTGAAGCCGTCACCACAGATAACGCATTGAAGATGTTCAAGTTATGACAAACGACAAAGCTTCCGTCCTGATGATTTACACCGGTGGTACCATCGGTATGAAACAGGACCCCGCGGACGGGGTACTCAAACCGTTCGACTTCAGTTCCATATTGGAAGAAGTGCCCGAGCTGTCCAAGTTCGCCATCAAAATCGACGCAGTGACCTTCGATCCGCTGATTGACAGTTCCGACGTGGATCCGTCGATGTGGGTGCGCCTGTGCCGGATAATCCTCGAATCATACGACAGGTATGACGGGTTCGTGGTCCTTCACGGAACCGACACCATGGCTTATTCCGCATCGGCCCTGAGCTTCATGCTGTCGAATCTCGGCAAGAGTGTCATTTTCACCGGCAGCCAACTCCCGATCGGCGTTCCCCGCACGGACGGAAGGGAAAACCTCGTGTCCGCCGTAGAGATAGCCGCGGCAAAAGGACCGGACGGCCATGCGATGGTCCCGGAGGTCGCCATTTTCTTCGATTCCAAACTGATACGCGGCAACCGGGCCACGAAAGTCAGCTCCGACGCTTTCAGTGCTTTCCGTTCGCCCAATTATCCGCTTCTCGCCGAGGCCGGGATCAACATCCGCTACAACCGGCAGGCCATCCGCTATCCGAGAGACTGGGATGCCATACCCGGAGTCCAGGACAAGCTGGACACCAGGGTCGCCGTGCTGAAGATACATCCCGGCATTACGCCCGCCCTTCTGAGGTACTTCCTCTGCGGACCGGACATCCGCGCCGTCATACTCGAAACCTACGGCTCCGGCAACGCTCCGGCCGGGGAATGGTTCCTGGACATCATTTCCGAAGCCGCCGATGCCGGCAAGATACTCCTTAACGTGACCCAGTGTGCCACAGGCATGGTGGACATGAATCTCTACGCGACCGGGAAGGCCCTGGAGAAGCGCGGAGTCATATCCGGATACGACTCCACGACGGAAAGCGCCCTCGCAAAACTGTTCTGCCTCCTTGGCCGATACAGCGACAACGCCGATGCCAAGAAATCGCTTTGCCAGAATCTTCGCGGGGAAATATCAGTTTAAGAATAGTTTTAGTTTGATATTTTGAAATTATTTGCTACCTTGCACAAGATTTAGCGCACCTAAGTACGCAAGGAGTTGATAGAATATAGTTAACTACTTAATACATTATTATTTAACAATTCTAAATCTGTTATGAAAAAGTTTTTCATGATTTTGGCGGCAGCTGGCGTTATGGCCTTCTGCGCCTCCATCGCTTCCGCTCAGGACGCAGCAGCCCCTGAGGCTCCCGCCACCGAACAGGTAGCCGAGGCCCCGGCCAACGACCTCGCCGCCCTTACCGCAGCGGCCCCCGAGGTTCCGCTCCACCAGGCTCTCAAGACCAAGTTCATCGAGGGTGGTGCAGGCTTTATGTCCCTGATTATCATCTGCCTTATCATCGGTCTTGCCCTGGCAATCGAAAGGATAATAAGCCTTTCCTTCGCAAAGACCAACTACAAGAAGCTGCTCAAGAAAGTTGAGGACGCTCTTGCAGAAGGCGGCGCAGAGAAAGCCATCGAGGTCTGCAACAACAGCAAGAGCCCTGTGGCCACCATTTTCGCCACCGCTCTCGCTGATGCTGACAAGGGCATCGAATTCGTCGAGAGGGCTGTCGTCAATCAGGGTGGAATCGAGGAAAGCGGCCTTTCCAGCGGTCTCTCCTGGATCTCCCTGTTCATCGCCATCGCCCCGTCCCTCGGATTCCTTGGAACCGTTATCGGTATGATCCAGGCATTCGACGCCATCCAGGCTGCCGGTGACATCTCCCCGAACGTCGTTGCAGGTGGTATGAAAGTCGCTCTCATCACGACCGTCGCCGGTCTTATCGTCGCTATCATCCTCCAGGTGTTCTACAACTATATCCTGGCCAAGATCGACGGCATCACCGTTGATATGGAGGAAGCTTCCCGCGACCTTGTCAATATCCTTTACGACTACGAGAAGAAGAACAAATAATTTCGGACAACAATGAACAAAGTTATCAAATGGATCGCAGGGGCACTGATGGTCATCAGCGTCATCATCCTGGTCTGGGGATTCACCAAGAGCTGGAATGATGCCGCAGTGAACGTCTTGCTCTATTGGGCGTATGCCATGGTAGCTCTTGCAGTGTGCCTCGTTGTTGTTCTCGGCCTTTTCATAGCAACCAAAAACAACCCGAAGTCACTTGTCAAGATCGGAATCATACTCGCGGGCGCCGCGGTCGTATGCTTCCTGGCATACCTTCTGGCTCCGGGCAGCCCTGCAGTCGGCTATGCTGGCAGCCAGCTTCCCAGTGACTCGACTCTCAAACTGACTGATACGATTCTCAATCTCACATACCTGTTCGGCGGAGTGGCAGTCCTCTCCATAGTAGCGGGTGAGATAATCAGCAATATCCGCGCTAAAAAAGCTTAAGCTATGGCAAAGAAATCAACACCGCAAATCAACTCTAGCTCAACGGCTGACATTGCATTCCTCCTGCTGTGCTACTTCCTTATGACTACCACCATGGGAGAGCAGGCCGGTCTGAATCGCCGTCTTCCCCCTATTCCTGACAAGGACCAGAAGGTGGACGACCAGAAAGTCAATCGTCGCAATATCATCATTGTGAGGATTAACTCAGCCGATAGACTGTTTGCCGGTACTGAAGCCATGGATGTAAGTTTTCTCAAGGATAAGATCAAGGAATTCCTCTCCAACCCCAACGATGACCCGAATCTGCCCGAGAAGGAGATCCAGAACATCGAAGGCTATGGCGAGTGCCCCGTTTCCAAGGGTGTCATCTCGCTGCAGAATGACCGTGGTACCAGCTACCAGGCCTATATAGCAGTGCAGAACGAACTTGTAAAGGCAGTCAACGAACTGCGTGACGAGTTCTCGATGCGCAACTACGGAAAGAAATTCAACAACCTTGACGAAGACCGTCAGGCAATTGTCAAGAAGGCCATCCCTCAGAACATCTCCGAGGCGGAGCCTAAGGACGTAGGTAAAAGAAGATAAATAAAGGAGGATAATATTATGGCAAAATTCGGAAGAAGCGGAAAGAAAGAGATGCCCGGAATTACTTCGAGCTCCCTGTCCGATATCGTGTTTATGCTCTTGTTCTTCTTTATGGTTACCACGCAGCTCCGTGAGACAGAGAACAAGGTTATGGTCAAATTGCCTGAAGCGTCGGAAGTCGCCAAACTCGAAAGGAAGGACCTTTCTTCATACATCAACATCGGTTCACCTATCAAGAGCCTCCAGGCCATGTACGGTACCGATGCCCGTATCCAGCTGAACGATTCTTTCAAGACGATTGACGATATCCGTGACTTCATAGCCGCTGACCGCGACGCTATGAGCGAAGCCGACCGTTCCTTTATGACCGTAGTCATCCGTGGCGACGAAGACGTCAGGATGGGTATTGTCACCGACGTGAAGCAGGAGCTCAGGCGCTGCTCTGCCCTTAAGATTATGTACGCAGCAAGAAAGCCTGCCCAGTAGCAGGTTATTCTTCCTGTTTGAGATTATGAGACCGGCCCATTTGGACCGGTCTCTTTTTTTATGATTATCACTCCCAGACTCCTCCATCCCCAGGGCCAAGGGGCTTCAGACGTCTCGCTTCGCTCGACCCCACCGCTGCGCTTTGCTTGCGGTCCCCCCGCTTCCGTGCCGCGGGTGGCACGGTCTTCAGTCCCCCTTGGCCCTGGGGATGGAGGCAATGGCGGCAACTTGTTTGTCATTAGGACCCCTCTGAGTTGGATTATTTGACTATGTTGGTTATCTTTGTATGTTTATAGCTAATATTCCGATATGGAAACCCTGAAAAGAAAAAAGATCAAGGAACTGCTCTCGGCGCAGCCAGGAAGTGAAGTCCTCGCCAAAGGATGGGTGAGGACCAAAAGAGGAAACAGGCAAGTCAAATTCATAGCCCTCAACGATGGTTCGACCATAAACAACATACAGGTCGTAGCCGATACGACGCTCTTCGACGAGGATCTTCTCAAGAAGATAACGACCGGCGCTTCGCTCGCCGTCAGAGGCAATCTCGTACCTTCGATCGGAAGCGGCCAGGCTGTCGAGATCCAGGCCAGGGAAATCACAGTATACGGAGAATGCGACCCGATGAGATTCCCCCTGCAGAAGAAAGACACCTCGCTGGAATTCCTCCGCAGCGTCGCCCATATGAGACTCCGCACGAACACCTTCGGAGCGGTCCTCAGGATCCGCAACGCGATGGCCTTCGCTATCCATAAGTTCTTCAACGAGAAAGGTTTCGTATATCTCCATACCCCCCTTATCACCGAATCTGACGCGGAGGGAGCAGGAGACATGTTCCAGGTCACTACGCTGGACCTCAAGAACATCCCGCTCGACAAGAAAGGCAATGTGGACTTCTCCAGGGACTTCTTCGGAAAGAAGACCAGCCTGACCGTCAGCGGCCAGCTCGAAGGAGAACTCGGCGCCACCGCCGTCGGTGAAATCTATACCTTCGGTCCCACCTTCAGGGCAGAGAATTCCAACACCCCGAGGCACCTCGCCGAATTCTGGATGATCGAGCCCGAGATGGCGTTCTACGACATAAATGATGACATGGACCTCGCAGAGGAATTCGTGAAGTATCTCGTCCAGTATGCTCTCGACAACTGCGCCGACGACCTCAGGTTCCTCAACGACAAATATGACGACGGCCTTGTCGAAAGGCTCCGCAGCGTCCTCGGCATAGAGTTCGAAAGAGTGACCTACACCCGTGCCGTAGAGATTCTCGAAGAAGCGGTACGAGGCGGCGTCACTTTCGAGTATCCGGTTTCCTGGGGCACCGACTTCCAAAGCGAGCATGAACGGTACCTGGTCGAGAAGCATTTCGGTAAGCCGGTGATACTCATCGACTTCCCTAAAGACATCAAGGCTTTCTACATGAAGCAGAACGAGGACGGAAAGACCGTGCGCGGAATGGACGTGCTGTTCCCCAAGATCGGCGAGATCATCGGCGGATCCGAAAGGGAGGCATCCCTCGAGAAACTGGAGACCAGGATCGACGAACTCGGAATGTCCCGCAAGAACCTTGAATGGTACATAGACACCCGCCGTTACGGGACAGTGCCTCACAGCGGATTCGGACTCGGCTTCGAAAGGCTCCTTCTCTTCGTTACCGGTATGGCCAACATCCGTGACGTCATCCCCTTCCCCAGAACCCCCAAGAACGCAGAATTCTAAGCTATGCTAGTTATCGGAATCGCCGGAGGCTCCGGCTCAGGCAAAACCACGGTTGTCAGGGCGATAACCCGCCAGTTGAACAGCGACGTTGTGGTCATACCACAGGATTCTTACTACAAGGATTCAAGCCACCTTCCAATGGAAGAAAGGCAGAAGATCAATTTCGACCACCCGGACGCCATCGACTGGAAACTTATGTGCCAGCAGATCCGCGAGCTCAAGCAGGGCAAGACGATCCAGCAGCCGGTGTATTCGTACATCACCTGCACCCGTTCGAAGACCGAGACCATCACGGTGGAACCCGCAGAAGTCATCATCGTAGAAGGCATCCTCATCTTCACCTGCAAGGAACTGAGGGACCAGATGAACATAAAGATTTTTGTGGACGCCGACGATGACGACCGCCTTATGCGAATCATTGTCAGGGACATAGCAGAAAGGGGCCGCAACATAGATACGGCAATCGCCCACTACTGCGAGACCGTAAAGCCGATGCACCTGCAGTTCATCGAGCCAAGCAAGCGGTATGCCGACATAATAGTTCCACAGGGCGGACACAACAAGGTCGCAATCGACGTTATCTCCGCCACCATTGAAAAGGCGATGCTCCTCAGGAAGAAGTAATTACAACCGATAATCCCCTATCCCTTGAAAAAGTTGCAATCCGAAGACAGGGCCGGCCTCTACATCACCGCGATAGTACATCTCGCGGTGATTATCATATTGCTTGCCACTCAGCTCGGATTCACCATCGGGAAGGAGAATACTTTCGTCCTCGACTTCACCAAGCAGGAGGAAAAGGAGAAGGCTATCGAGGAGGAAAAATTGAAGGAAGATGCCCTGGAACAGCTGGAAAGGATGATTGCGGCTGCCGGCAGCATCCCTATCCGCAATGTCACGGTCAACCGTTCCACCCAGCTCAAGGATGACCGCAACACCGACGCCGACCAGCTGTATAAGGATGCCGAGCGTCTTGCCAGGGAGCTCCGCGAAGGGCAGAACCAGCTTCCTGACGACGACAATTACGTAGATCCAGGCAAGAACAAGCCGGAAGACAGGAAGCAGGAAACAAAGAAGGAAACTTACAGCGGACCGTCGGTGCTTTCTTGGGAACTCACCGGCAGAAAAGCCAGCAAACTGCCGATACCCGCCTACCGCTGCTATGGAGCAGGAGTTGTCAAAGTCCTGATCATAGTAAACAACAACGGAGATGTCCTTAACGCAAAGATCGACGAGGGGGAATCATCAGCCGACGGCTGCCTCAGGAGTTTTGCGATCAGGGCCGCCAGGATGTCCCGATTCTCTGCATCAACAACCGCTCCCGCCCGTCAGGGGGGAAGCATAACTTACGCATTCATAGCTCAATAGCTTCAGAGATCCTCCACCCGGGAAGGAGCCTTCAAAGCCTGGATGAGAGTCTCATCCACTGGAAGGTAATACTTGTAGAAAGCATTTTCGCCCAGCTTGGAATACCTTGCCGTCAGCGCCTTCAGCTGTGGCAGCAGATATGGCAGCGTCTCTTTCCACTCGGCATCGGTTGCCGATATTCCGTCTTTGGTCTGCGCAAAAGAACGGAAACGGCTTTCCAGGCCCACCGACGTGAAGAAACGGTCCATGGAAGGATAGTCCCCGATCTTGGCAAGTGTGGAGGAATAGCGGTCGAAAATGTCCGAAGCAAACCTCATCTGGGTAGCCTTTCGGTTGCATTTTACATAGAATGGAGTGGCGCGGGTAGTATCAACCGGAACGAAAACGTCCGGCATTATGCCACCCCCGCCATAAACCGGGCGTCCGGAAACCGTTTTGTGGACATCCGAAGTGTCCAGTTTCACACTGTCGGCCGAGAACACCTCCCCGTCCACGTAACGGTTATAGATATCGTAGTCGTAATTGTCGTAAGGCTTCTGGATGCAGCGTCCCGAAGGTGTGTAGAAACGGGCTATGGTAAGGCGTATTCCGCTCTTGTCGGTAAAGTATATAGGCTTCTGTACCAATCCTTTACCAAAAGAGCGACGGCCCACGACGACTCCCCTGTCATTGTCCTGCACAGCGCCTGAAAGGATCTCGCTGGAAGAAGCGCTGCCCTCGTTTATCACGACCGTAAGGCTTACATCCTTGAGGCTTCCGCGCCCGTCTGCCTTATATTCGTCCCTGGGGCTGTGAAGTCCTTCGGTATAGACTATCAGGCTGCCCCTCTGCAGGAATTCATTGGAGAGCAGGAGAGCCTGGTCGAGATATCCTCCGGCATTGTCGCGGAGATCCAGCACGAGGTGCGTCATCCCCTCTTCGAGCAGAGACTTCCCTGCCTCGGCGAATTCATCATAAGTTGTCCGTGCAAACTTTGACAGGCGGATATATCCGGTAGTGTCATCTACCATAAACGCAGCATCGATGCTGTGGACCGGAATCTTGCCGCGGGTTATCTCGAAAGGAATGGTCTCGCGGCCCCTCTTTACTGTAATCAGCACTTTCGACGCGGCCGGTCCTTTTATCCGCCTGACCATGCTGTCCTGAGGGAAACCGACTCCGGCGATATCCTTGTCTCCCACCTTCAGGAGCCTGTCCCCTTGCTGCATACCTACCTTTTCGGCAGGGCCTCCGGGAATGACTTCCAATACGATAGCCGTATCATTCGGAACGTTGAACTGGATTCCGATGCCGTCGAAATTGCCGGCTAGTGAAGTCTCGGACTCCTTGAGGTCCTCAGGCGGCATATAGACCGAATGAGGGTCCAGTTCCGCCAGGGCAGCCACTACGGCGGCATCAGTCATCTTGGCCTTGTCGATGGTATCGACATAATTCTTCTCGACCTGGTCGAGGATGAGATTGAGCTTCCTCCACTCCTCATACTTGGCGTTCCGAATGATGCTGTTGTCCCAGGAACGGAGTATGAGAACTGCCGCAAGGATACCGATGAGGATTCCCAGGACAAGATGGACAATCCTGGAAAAGAATTTGTCATTCATAACGGAAACGCCTATCAGTCAACTTTTTCCACCTCAATACCAGCCTTTTTCAGAAGGTCGATCCCATCCGTAAGGCGGTATTCGTCCTTATAGACGACTCTCTTGATCCCCGACTGGATGATCAGTTTGGAACACTCCAGGCATGGAGAAGCCGTCACATAAAGGGTCGCCCCCTCGCTGCTGTTTCCGGACTTTGCCACCTTTGTTATGGCATTGGCCTCGGCGTGGAGGACATACGGCTTTGTCACTCCGTTCTCGTCCTCGCAGATATTCTCGAAGCCGGATGGAGTACCATTGTAACCATCGGAGATGATCATCTTGTCCTTGACCAGCAGAGCGCCCACCTGACGCCTCTTGCAATATGAATTACGTGCCCAGATACAGGCCATTTCCAGATATCGGTCGTCGAATTTACTCATTGGAAATCATTAGTTTCTTTGGTACAGGTAACGCTTGATGCTCTTCTTGGGAGTCCTTTCGAAATCTTCGGGGAGGAATTCCATCTTGCGTATCTGCGCATAATTGGGAAGCTGATGGTTGATCATAGGAAGGGCATCCGTGAGCCATTTCTCAAGGTCCGTGCGCTTCATCCCGTCCAGGTCAGCCTGGTGATAATCCGGATAGATAAGGGCTGTAAGGCCGCCATCATCCTCTATCACAAGTGATTCCACCACATAGTTAACATTGTTGATTACAGCTTCCAGTTCCTCCGGATAGATATTCTGTCCGGAAGGGCCCAGTATCATACACTTGGAGCGGCCACGGAGGAACAGGTAATTATCCTCGTCCACGACTCCCATGTCACCGGTCCGGAACCACCCGTCCTCGGTGAAGGCATCCCGTGTAGCCTGCTCGTTCTTGTAATAGCCAAGACAGACATTCGGTCCCTTGACCTGGACCTCGCCCGGGATATTCTGCGGATCGGGAGAGTCGATACGGATCTCCATATTCAAGGCCGGACGGCCGCAGGACCCGACTTTTACCTTGTCCCAGTGGGCATAGCAGATTATAGGCGCGCACTCGGTCATACCGAAGCCGACCGTATAATGGAAACCGATCCTGTGCAGGAACTTCTCCACCTCAGGGTTGAACGCGGCGCCGCCGAGTATGACCTCCTCGAACTGGCCTCCGAAAGAGTTGGTGAGTTCCGTCAGGAAGCGCTTGTGTATCACGTGGTCAATGATGGGAAGGTTCATCACGACGCGGTTGCGGTCGATGATCGGCTTGAGCTTGGCCTTGTAAACCTTCTCGATGATGAGCGGCACGGCGATGATTATATCCGGATGGATGTCGGCGAAAGCCTTCATTATGATCTTGGGGCTCGGGACGCGGGACAGGAAATGCACGTGCATACCGATGGACATCTCATAGATGAATTCGAATGCCATTCCGTACATATGCGCGGTCGGCAGCATCGATACGACGTTCATGCCGGCTTTCAGCTGCGGCTCGGCGTCCTTGGCCGCGAACTCGATATTGGAGTATATGGCCCTATACGGCAACATTACTCCCTTCGAGAACCCGGAAGTACCTGAAGTATAATTGATTAGGGCCAGTTCCTCGGCCGTGTCCGGATAGTAGTCAAGGTCATCGGGGCCGAAATTGTTCGGATACCGGCGGCCGAAAGACTCGTTAAGGTGCTCCCTTATCAGGCCCAGCGCCTCGCTCTTGGAATACAGGAACTTGAAGGTATTGATCTGCACGACCACATACAGTTCCGGCATCTCTTCCGCCAAAAGGCTTTCCCAGATGACTTCATCGACGAAAAGGACCTTCGCCTCCGAATGGTTCACGAGATAATGGATGTTTCCCGGCTTGAACTCATGAAGGATCGGGACGGCCACAGCTCCGTATGTCAGGGCCGCAAGGAAACTGACTCCCCAGTTGGCCTGGTTCCTGGAGCAGATTGCCACCTTGTCGCCTTTCTGAAGTCCGCACTGCTCGAAGGCGATGTGTAGTTTGGCAATCCTCCTTGCTACATCACGGTAGAACAGAGTGACGCCCTGATAGTTCGAGAGGGCCGGACGGTCCCAGTTCTCGCGGAAACTGTTCTCGAATATTTTGTTTACCGATTTAAACTCCATATCAGTAATTAATTAGATTTCATAGTTTTATATCACGTGTTTTTCCATCCATGCACTCTGCGCTGACGACTCCCTTCGGGGATACCTGTATGTCAGCGTCTGGCCGGATCATCTTGTCTCCGTCACCTTTGGTCAGGGGGGCTCCGCCTTCGAACGGATATATCGAAGTTCTGCGGCCTGTACGCACCACCCAATACCTGGTTCCCTTGACTTCAAGCAGTTCAGGAAGGTTCTTGATGGTTTCTCCGCTGACCTCGACCCCCTTCCACGAGGGTGACGGATCACCGTGAAGATTATACATTCCGATGGTGTTGTCCTTATGCAGGACGACCGCGGTGTAGCCCTTTGCTCCGGTGAAATCATAGACGTCCGGCCCGATCAGGACATCCTTCCCGAGCTCAGCGGGGAATCCTCCCACGAAACGTCCGAGGCGGTCTATCAGATAAAGTGAACTGCCGGAAGCGAAAAGGAACTGAAGCTTGCCGTTGGCGTAATAGTCGATTGTCTGTACCCTGCCGCAGAGAGGTGTCTTGAACGGGACCCCCCAGACACCCCTTCCGTTCTCGTCGTTAAGGCACAGGAACATATTCTTGTTCTGGTAGAAAGTATTGTCCTTGCCGGTGGCTCCGTTGCGCACGGTAAAAGGCCCGGCCGGTACTATGACAGTATCCCTGGCCGCGAGGGGGACTTCATCCGACTTGGGATTGAGATATGCGGCATCGAGGGCCAGAGAGAACGGCTGCCCGCCCGCCGTTAGTACGACAGGGATAAACACAGCATTCGTAAGTTTCTCTGACACAAGTTCTTCCAATTCACCTGACAAAACTTCCCGGACCATTGCAGGACGTCTCGAAGGACAAACGTACATTGTGAAAGCGCCTCCTTTGCCGGAAATCGAAGGACCTCCCGCTTCGCCCAGAGTCCTTAAGAGAGACGACTTTCCGGGGATGCTCTTGTCCGAGTATGCCTCCAGGACATCGGAGGGGCCGGTTATTATCCATTCCCCCGACTGCGTGGCGAGATGGTCTTCCTCCATCTTGAAGAAGTTACCGAAAAGTTTCTCGGGGATGCCGCGGTAAGGATTCTCAACGACTCCCTCACCGAGAATGGCCTTCTTTCCTGTACGGAACATGAGCACCCTGGAGCGGCGTCCGCCGAAAGCGAACGACGCGGAAGCGACTTCCTTTATGTCCAGTTCCAGCGCCGTCTTCTCCAATGCATTGGTATATTGCTCCTTGCGGCCTTTGA
>JAEEGL015500857.1_pt1 | contig 20837 bp, 26 predicted proteins | sample 9134231 | NCBI WGS metagenome assembly JAEEGL01 (sample SAMN16246548, study PRJNA631951) | gut metagenome | biome: gut microbiome; feature: rumen; material: fiber-attached | host: Bos | place: Iran: Karaj | collected 2018-10
ATGACTGACTCTTACTTCAGTTTCAGACTCTGTAAGATGCAGTCACTCATTGCTGCGATGGCGACAGCAAAGTTCAATCAGATGTATGCAAAACTGGCAAATGACTACAAGGGGTTTGGTCTCAAGAAGTTTGATATGAAAGACTACCCTACCTGTACTTTTGACTGCATGGTCTGGACTGTTCCCAATGCCAATGATGCCTATGCCTGGTTTCTGTACAGACAGACTGACTGTATCAAGAACTCCAAGGCACAGACTGCACAGGCATATCTTCCCCACAAAGAACTGGTAGGTCTCACAGCAGATGAGATGATCGCCAAATGTAAGGAGATGAAGGGTGTTGACTGGTATGAGTACACCAATGACAGGAAGTATGGTCGTGTCATTATGAAAGTGGAGACACCTATGGAGAAAGACCTTCCTAATGGTCAACACATTGCCTTCACCAGGAATGTCTGGACTCCTGTGGCAGCAACTGATCTCAGGTATTATGACTTTATGGTTAGAAAACTGATTCCTGAATGGAAAAGACCTGAAGCAGCTTATATAAGAGAAGATATTGAAGAATAATGATTATAGCAGTTGATTTTGATGGGACTTGTGTGAAGCATGCATATCCCAAGATTGGAGAAGACATAGGTGCAGTTCCTATCCTAAAGGAGATGGTCAAGAATGGTCATCAGCTTGTACTCAATACAATGAGATCAGGTAGACTTCTTGATGAGGCAGTCCAGTGGTTTGAGAGTAATGGTATCAAACTGTCAGATGCCAACCACACTCCAGGACAAGAGACCTGGACAACATCCCCAAAGGTTTATGCCCAGCTCTACATTGATGATGCAGCACTTGGTTGCCCCACTGTGATGGACGACAGTGGCAGAGTCTATGTTGATTGGAGGATTGTTGCCAGAGCATTTGGATATGATTATGACTCTCTTCAAAAATAAAGGCATTAGAGACACTTAAAAGAAAAAGATGAGGATTTCCTTACCCAAGTGGCTAAAGGTCCCAAAACAGACCAATATACCCCAAATTTCAGACAATTTAATTCAAAAAGAAAAAATGATAAATCAAGAGAACAAATATTTCAGGTTGATGCTTGAAGAAATTGATAAACTCCAAGATGAGGAGAACAGGAAATTTGCACACACCTTGTTGTCTAATGTTCCTGATTATTTCTTCAGCGTTCCTGCAAGTTCATCCGGGAAGTATCATCCAAGTAATGATCTGGGTAATGGTGGTTTGGTCAGACACTCCATCAGTGTGGTAAGGATGCTTGGTCATCTTCTTGAACCATATGGGTATTATGACTTTGATGATGAGCAGAAGGAACTCCTGAAGATTGCGGCACTGTTCCATGACTGTATGAAGTCAGGTACCCAGGAAGAGTATGAGAAGAACAAGCACACCAAGTTCCTTCATCCCCTTTATGCAGCCAACTTCATTATGACCACTGCCATCAAAAATGGGTATCCATATGAGAAGGCGTTGTTCATCTACAATACTGTCATTTCTCATATGGGTCAGTGGAACACCAAAGGTGATGCCATACTCCCTACACCAAAGACACTAGACCAGAAAGTCCTTCACCTGGCGGACTATCTTGCATCCAGGAAGGACATCAATATGGAATTTGGAGAAGAATACTTTGACGAAGAAGATGTGGTCTTTGATGACACATCTACGGTTACGGCTTACGAAAAAGAAAAGGAGAATGTCTGACACCCTCCTTATTTTTATGTACTCTGACTCTCTTCATCATCTTCATCCACTTCATCCACTTCATCCACATAATCCTCTCCAGGTGGTATGGGATCTTTGAACCTCTTCTCGAACACACCTATACCCAACAGTGCGAATGCACCAATCATCATTGTAAGGATTGCTTCACCTAACCAGACTGCCTGGACATCCCTGAACACACTGATGACAATGACTGTGAGAAGAACAAGAAGGATGAATGTACCCAACACACGCTTTGAGGAGATTCTCCCGTTTGCGCCTGTGAACATAGTACCAAAGAATTGGTTTCTCTTCTTCATGTTGTTAATTTGTTTGAAATATTTATGGATTTATTTGGAAATCTCGGATTTTTATGTTATCTTTGTAGTGAGAAAAACAAATGATTATGTTCAACATTTATGAAAAAGACCTTAATACCAACAAAGTGAAATTCTTTGTGAAGGTATCTGGTAAAAAAGAAGCCGAGTACAGGGTAAAGGAACTGAATGCTCTTTCCATGTATGAGGACAAGTTCTATTTCTTCAAGGAGGAGGGTGAGATCAATGGATAAAACCATTCTCATCCCCCTTATCTTCGTGGTGACCTGCCTGTTGTGCATCATCTTGTTGTACTTCCATGCAAAAAATCACGACAAAAATTAAAAAAAAATTTGGAATTGTCATTTTTTTATTGTATCTTTGTAGTAGAAAATAAAAACAAACAGAATTATGGATGATAAAGAACTCTTCAATGCTGTATTTGATAATTTCGCAGCTAAGCACAGCGGCCTCCGCCAGTCTGGAACTCTTGTTTACTACAAGGGTGAGTGTGTCTTCAACACCGATGGTTACAACCTGGAGTACAACCTTCTCCGCCTGACCCAGTTGTTGGATGATGCCGGTGAACTCCGTTAAACAACAAAAACAAAAAAGATATGAAAACATTTCGTCACACAGAAGCAGATGAAACCATCAGGATTTTCAATCCTATGTACATCACGGATGTAAAACTTGTCGCATCTGACTATGCCAATGCATGGTGTATTGTCATTTCCTTCAAGGACAAGCAAACACCTTACACCATCATCTATTCCAGTAAAGACAAGGCCCTTGCTGGTCTTGAGGAAATCAATGAATGTCTTGAATCCATCTAATATGAAACACATCAGACTCATTCTCTTTACAGTTCTCTCTATTGCAGTGTGTCCTTTTTTTGTTATATTTAAAGTATGATAGTTCATCCGATTAAAATACAGGAAAAGAAGACCAAGCTTGTCCAGGAGATTATGGAGATAGCTGATGAAATCATCAATGTAATTGAAAACACCATCTAATATGAAAAGAATCATTATCAACATCATTGCCTTCATCATTGGGTTCATCCTGATGTCTATTGTGGGCACGATCATCATTCACTCTAACAAGAGTAACAAGTCTCCTGAAGAAACTGCACTGTGTGCGGCCATTACTGAGTGGGGTGAGTCCAACCAGATTGACATTCTCTCTATGTATGACTTTCAGGTGTATAAAACCATCACCCTTAAAGATGAAGTGGAAGATGATTTAAGTCTCCATAATTACCGTCTTGGATGGGCCAAAAGTTTCCATAAGGAATTCCTGTCAGAATCCAATAACTATAACTGGTCTAAATCTGACAGAGATTGGTATACTAACAGGTCAAGAGAATATGGGGACTCCATCTCTATGGAAAATAAAATCATTGAATGTCTTGAAAGTATCAAGGAACTCTATCCTGATGAATATGAAAAGGTAACCTTCACTACATATAAATTAACATATGCATATACAGATAAGGATAACCTTAATAAACTTGAATTATGTTTAGGTACATTTGACAATGAAGGAAACCTTGTAAAGTTCCTGCCGGCATCTACAATGGAATGGGAAATACTTGGTAAAACAAGTTCAATTTCAAATTATATAAAAAAATGAAACAAAATTATTTTTACAATCCTATCCTGATCAAATCCAATAATGCATATTGGGTTAATATTCTCAAAAAAGACAAAGGTGGAAACCATGTCGTCACCAGTGTGTGTAGGAAGACTTATGATGATGTCTTGAATGTTGCACAGGAAATAGTAAAAAAACTCAATGAAAAGGGTTCAACTGGAAAATGTCTCAGAAAACTGTATAAATAAATATTATATAACCATTTAAATATTAAAAAATATGCTTACTACAATTGTTATTATTGCCGGCCTTATTCTTTTGGCGGTATCAATTTATTCAATCTTCTGTAATGAACCTACTGATGAACCCGTAGAACCGGAGGAACCAAATGATTATCCTCTATTGATATTCCCTAAATATCCTATTGAGGTAACCAGTATGGAATCTCAATCATCTATCAGTATCACAGATAAGTCAAATCATGGTTGGAATGTAGAAATCCCTTCCTGGATGACTGTAGACTCAATTTCCGGAACAGGAACCAAGAGTATTCTTGTCACAATCAAAAAGAATTCCGGCAAGAAGGAACGTTCGGGAAATATCACTATTACAGACAACACAAATGGGGATCGTTTCATCATTCCGGTCACCCAAAAGGCAAAATCATCTGATGAAACCCAGGTTGTCCTTACAATTTCACCTGGTCAATATATAACCCATATGGAGAATAACTATGACCTCATCTGGGACATCAGGGAAGGAAACGATGACTCCGGAAATCCTCTCTTTGAAGGCCAGCTTGGTTATCCTTGCCAAAGCGGTTCTGTCTATAACTGGGGAGACAACCAATGGAGTGAACTCATTCCTGAAAGTGAATGGGGAACAAAGAAAATCATTCACTATGAACTCGCAGTCGTGGATTATGACAACAATGGTCATGCATATAATGTCCTCACTGGTACTGCGGAAGTAGATATTCCTGCAAATCCTGAAGGAATAGTCAATCTAAGTATTGATCTTCCTAATTTTGGGGTATAAAATATATAACCCATAAATCATTCTATCCGAAAGAAACAGTCCAAGTTGGACTGTTTCTTTCTCTAAATCAATAATATATAAATTTAAAAAGAATATTACATAAATATAATATAACATTAAAAAATATTTAAAAATAAATGGATAAGCTTTTACATTTTTTCATTTGTTTGAGTATAGTATTGGTATGCTTTGCTCTTCTCCCTACCGGAATCTGGTCTGTGGTTCTTGCCTGTTTTACAGCATTAATGGTTGGTATAGGTAAAGAAGTTTTTGACTACACCAGAGAAGGTTCACTCTCTGCAGTTGATATCAAAGATATTATTGCTGACTTGGGTGGTATTCTTGCCGGTGTACTTGTTATAATACTTAATAATATAATCTATTAAATATGTCAAGATTTACAAAAGAAGTTACCCTCCGTTGGATATTGTGGATGATAGTGGATATTATCATTTCTCTATTGCTTATGGCAGTATTCCCAAATGTGGTTGTTGATACTTTTATCATTGCAACCTGTCTTGGATGTATTATTTTTTGCTGGTGTCTGGAATGGGCGCTCCATTTCCTGAAAATTAGGAAATTCAAATCTTATAGATGGTTCCAGTCTGTCGGTGGATCAATATCTGGTGCATTTTTACTTGCTCTTATATTTGTTTTATTTGGGGTGATTAAATAAGATCATAACCCCTTATAAAAAGCAGTTCAATACAATTTGAACTGCTTTTTTTATATTATAATCCCATAAATATTGATATATCAAGAGTTGTAGCAAAAAACTATAGAGAGAATTATATATGTCAAAACAAATAAGCGTACAAGACAGTTTAGTATTCAATCCAACTGGATATACAGGTAACAGTAACCTCACTGCCAGTTCTGGAACACAATACCAGCCATCCAATGGTTACCACAGTTACAGTGGATCTGCAACCACAAGCAATTCTGCAAGATGGACTACAACATCAACAGGTGGTTATGTCTATTATACTTTCAGTGTAAGTGGTATCCCGTCAGGTGCCACCATCACCTCTGTGTCTTGTATTGCAAAAATATGGATTAACAATACCAGTAGGGTATCAAATACAAACATCGCCCTCTATAGGGGAACAACCTCCATAAGTAGTTCATCCACATTCAGTTCTACATCATCATCAAACACTGTCACACTGACTGCAAACACTACTGTCACCGCTTCCCAGACAAGTGACTTGAGAATAAGGTTTGGTGGTACCAAGGGTAGCAGCAACTATAATGGTTACATCTACTTTCATGGTGCAAACCTGACTATAGAGTACACACTCCAGGGTACAGCATATGAAATCACATCAACCCTGGCAACAAATGCCGTCGATTCAATAGACCCTGCCGGTTATTCAGAGATTTTACAGGGAGGCACCTACACACTGAACATCTACACAGATAACATTGATGATATTATTGTTGAGGACAATGGTACAGATGTGACCAATCAGCTTGTGGTGGTCCATCAAACAGGTGAGTCAACAACTGCAAACATAGATGCTTCCACATATGACTCTGCCTCATCATCATATTACACATCATACAATGACACAAACAACTCTGCAGTAGATGGTGTGTTCAGCAACAATGTCCCATCCAATGGTGCGACAGGTTCGTCATCATCAACCCGTGCCTGTGTGTTCTCCAATGTAGGTACAAATGCAGAATCCTATCTTGTCTATGGATTTGATACATCCAACATCCCAGCCAATGCCATCATATCATCAGTGACCTGTACAACACTGGCATCCTGTTACAGCAACGGTCAGTACTTCACCACAAAGACCATACAACTATACAGCGGAGACACTGCAAAGGGAACTGCAACCACCATCACAGGTAATGGTAGTACATCTGCATCACATACCATAGATGGTGGGTCCTGGACCAGACAGGAACTCACCAATGCAAAAGTAAAAATCTATGTCCAGAGAGGTACATCCAATACAAGCACAGCAGCATCCTTCTCTGTTTGGGGTTCAACACTTTCTGTCACCTACTCACTCCCTGAAGATGACTATTATGTCTATACACTGTCCAATGTATCAGCAGACCACACCATCCTCATTTCAGATGCAATCATAGAGATACCAGAAGAGGATCCGCAGTACAACTACTATCCTATAACCATATCCAGTATCAATGCAACAACCGACCCAGTAAGAGGAACAACCCGTGTGGTGGAAGGAACCAACCAGACCATCACCATCTATCCGAGTGATCCTCTCCTTACCCTAGTGACAGACAATGGTGTGGATGTGTCCAATCAATTGGTCCAGCATGGAAATACAATCCCTGACCCAACAGTTGCAACACTGTCAGGTGCCTCCTATGGATTCACCCTCAACAGCGGGACAGGATACTATGTATCAAACAACACCGGAGTCAGTAGATCCGCCGCTGTATGTAGGGTCAGTTTTAACCTCCCGGTCAGATGTCTTGTGACCATCAACTACATCAACTATGCGGAGGCCACCTATGACTTTGGTGTGTTCGGAAACATAGACACTTCCCTCAGTACTGACTACTATGCAGCAGGATCAGGTGGTGCGACCATCACTGACTCAAATTACAGACTTGCTTGTAACACAAGTGCATATAACACATCATCCGTACAGACACTTACATATGAGATTGCCGCCGGTCAGCACTTCATAGACATCAAGTACTCAAAGGATGATGCCACTGACAACAACAATGATACCCTCCAGTGGAAGATAACCAGCATAGAGGCACTTGAGGCAAACAACTACTACACATACACCCTGTCAAACATCAGTGCAGACCACTCACTCATCTTCATCTTCGGTGATGTGTCTTACTACTTTGTCAATTCCAGTTCTGCAAATGCAAAAATCTATCCTGCAGGTTCAACTGTCCAGCTCCCTGGTGATTCATACAGATTAGTAATTGTGCCTGACGATTATGACTATGACATAACCCTGACAGACAACAATGTGGACAGGACTGCCTATCTGGAAAGAAAGGAAGAAGAAGTGACAAAGGATGGACAGACATATACAGTAGTAAACTACATCTATTCACTGTCAAACATCCAGGCAACACATACTATTGAAGTAGTCTGTTCATCAACATCTGCGATCTACATAAAGATAAATGGTCAATATGTACAGGCAGAAAAAGTATTCAGGAAGATAAGTGGACAATGGGTAGAACAAACAAACTATTTATCTCTATTTAATAATGATCACATATATGTATCAAAATAAAGAGACTGAAAAAGAGTATGCACTCTTCTGATCATAAATACTGTAAATAAAACTATAACAATATGCCAATAGAACCTGAATCAATTTCCCATATCTACATAAATGGTGAAAATCATCCGATAGATGCAGTCACACTGAATGGGGAGACAGAAGTTGATATCCCTAAATCAGGGTTGGTCACATCAATTGATTCATCATCGGATGATACACATTATCCATCTGCCAAATGTATGTATGACATCATAGGAGATATTTAACATATGGTTGCGAATTGCGAAAAGATGGATGATTGAAAAAATCTTCATCTTTTTTTCATTTTTATTTTTTTAATAGTTAAACATTTCTTGAAAAGGATCCGCTGGGAAGCGTGTCCTTTTTGTTATATTTAGAGTATGATAGTTCCTCCGATTAAAATACAGGGAAAGAAGACCAAGCTTGTCCAGAAGATTATGGAGATAGCTGATGAAATCCTGAATGAACACCCAGAGATTGACACCTGGGTGGAACCATTCCTGGGATCAGGAGTAGTGGCATTCAACTGTCCAGGTAGAATCAAAAAGGTGGTGGTGAATGACATCAACCCTCATATCATCAAGTTCTATAAGGGTGTGGCAGATGGTATCATTACACCAGACAGGATAAGAGAGGTGTTTGAACTTCACAACCAGAACCTGTTGAAGGGTGGTGTGGACTATTACAATGAAATCCGTGACAAGTTCAACCAGTCATTCAACACTATGGACTTCCTCTTTCTCACCAGGACTGGGTTCAATGGAGTGATGAGGTTCAATGGTTCAGGAAAATGGAATGTCCCCTTCTGCAAACTCAACAACAGACTGTCAAAGAATGTGATTGAAGACCTGGCTGGTTCTGTTGATGAACTCTCAAGACTCTTCAAGTCAAAGGAATTCACATTCTACAACAAGTCATTCGAAGAAGTCATCGCAACTGCACCAGAGAACTCCATCTTCTATTGTGATCCTCCTTACTATGGTCTCCAAGTCCAGTACTTCAAGGGATGGGGTAAGGAAGATGAGGTAAGACTCAATGGGATGCTGAAAGACAAGGTGTTCATCTACTCCACCTGGCTTGATGACGGTCACAGGAACAACCCAATGATTAAAGACTATTGGAGTGACTATGAGATTGAGTCCAGAGACCACAAGTACAATGTGGCAGAACAGGCAAAGGAAAGAAACCAGGTCAAGGAAGGTCTCATCTATCCAAAAATCCAAAACAAATACTCACTATTCTGACGACTGCGGTCCACGAAAAGATGGATGATTGAAAAAATCTTCATCTTTTTTTTTCATTTTTATTTGGATAATTCAAAAAAATGTATTATCTTTGTAGTGTAAACAAGAAAGATATGAAATACGCAATCTTACAACTTGACACTGACAATCCCAATGTGTTGAAAGACCACAAACTCTTTGAGTCCTGGGATATGCTCAACAAGACTGCTGGATTCAATATCCACCAGTACAAGAAAGTCTATGAAGGTGAGGTGGATGACCAGGGAAATCTCCTGAAGACCCTTGACTATCTCTTTGAGAAGTTCAATCTCCATCACCCGGAAGACTTCAGGGGTCATTCCCTCTCTGTATCCGATGTAATCAACCTGGATGGTGTTGAGTACTACTGTGACTCATACACCTGGGTGAACATCAAAGAAAACAAATCCATTTAACAAAAAAAAATAAACAAATGAAATCAAACGAAGAATTGCTTGATGCAATCTATGCTCACTTCCCTGATTCCGAGGACAAGGATGAGACTATGTGTAACCTCATCACTGACAGTCTTGCTGCCATCGGTTACTGGAATATGGAAGACCCTGAACCAAAGGATGAAACCAAATTCTATTATGAAGACCGCATCTGGGAAGACATCAAGTCCGGCAGGTCTATCAAATATGGTGACACCGACAACAGGGGAACACTCAATCTTACCAACATCCTCAATGCGCTGGACACTATCAAAAGGCATGATCCTGACACATATGAGGAAATCCAGAACGAGGAATGGGATGCAGACTCCTGTGATGTCTTCTTCCAGACTGCCGTGTTCGGTGAAGTGGTATTCGGTTAAATATAAATAACTATGGATAATAAAGTAATAGAAATCATCGGCAAAATTGCCAACCGTGCAGTCACCATCAATCCTGCTTATGACAAGAGCACTGTGATGATGGATCTCCTGGTCCTCTATGAGACCGGTGTGGAGATGAGATGGGAAGAGTTCCTCAATGCACCTGTCTTTGACTTTATGCATGACATCAATGGTATCAACCAGCACCTCAACAGGGACACCTACAAGCTTGAAGACTGTTTCTGGCCGAGGTATGCAAAATAAACACAATATGAAACACGTTAAAACCTATCTGCTCTATGCAGTTTTCTTCATCTCAATGATGACAAACTTTATCCTGGCAATCAAGGTCAACAACCATCCAAAGGGTGATAATACTTTCCTTGCGGAAGAAACCGAAATCGTACAGGACACCCTCTCTGAGTGGAACATCTTCACCCTGGCACTGATGAAGGTGGAGTCAGAGTATGACAACAATGCAGTCTCCTCTGTCGGTGCAAAGGGTTACTTCCAGATGACTCCTATCTATGTGAAGGAAGTGAACAGGGTACACAAGACCCACTTCACATTTGACCAGGTGAAGGATTTTGAGAAGGCATATGAAATCTTTGACCTCATGCAGAAAGCCCACAATCCAGATTACAATATGGACAAGGCCCTGGAACTGCACAATGGGAAGCATGCTTGGTATAACCGCAGGGTGTACAAGGAAATGAAGAACATCCGTCAGTATGAGGAAATGAGAAATAAAATCAAAAGTATCTAATTTATGAAAAAATTTATCGTTATGTTCCTTCTGGCACTTATGTGTTCAGTAAACATCTTCGCCCAGGAAAAGGGACACTGGACAGCAAATGTATCTGGAGTCTATGCAGGAAACCTCTCTTGGAGTAAGACTGGAGAAGACCTTGCAACTGTGTTCGCCGAGGTAATCACTACCATCATGACACTGGGACTCTACACTCCTGACAATGGTGGGTATGCCTACACTGATTCCCATGATATGCCTGGGTTCGCCCTCCAGGGTGGATATCAGGTTCTCCCTTGGATGCAAGTCACCGGCGACCTCTACTATCATCACTATGCCTATGAGAAGTATGTGAACAAGGAAGACACTGTACCTGGTCAGACGAATAATGTAAACCGTATCACATTCCTCCCTGGGGCAAAGTTCACCTACCTGAACAAGGGTATCTTTCATATGTACTCTTCAGTGGCAGCCGGCATGGCCGTGAACTTTGGTAAGAGGGTGGAGAATGGTGAACAAGTCCCACTCCCGACAAAGGGTGTGAAGTTCTCCGCACAGGTAGTCCCTATCGGTATCGCACTGGGAAAGAAACACTATGGATTCCTTGACCTGGGTGCCGGAACAGAGTACTTCTGCTTTAGGGCAGGATATGGGTATAACTTCTGATACCATAAATCATTATAAAAAGTCCATCCGTCAGGGTGGACTTTTTTTTTGTGATATTTCTGTGATATCGGAACTGTAAAAAGAATCTCTTACATAAAACTGATGATAACCCATTGATGTAGTCACTGTGAGAAATCTCAATTTTACATCAAAGATGTTATATTTATATTATATGAATAAACATAAATAATATATATAATGTATATTTTGATATGGCAAACGATATAGAAACTATTTCCTATATAAATCCTGGTGATGGTCTCAATCATCCTATAGATGCAGTGACCGTAAGTGGTCTCACTCTCACATCAGCGGAAAAGGAACTCTGGAACAATAAGCAAGATGCTCTTTCATTTGATTCAATTCCGACAGAAAATTCCAACAATATGGTCAAATCCGGACCGTTGTACAGTGTCATTACTGAAAATGAACTTGTTACTGCAACGGCTCTCAATGACCTCAATGACAGGGTGACAACCCTTGAAGATTTTTCAGAAACAGACCCTACCGTTCCTGGATGGGCCAAGGCATCAACCAAACCGACATATACTGCATCTGAAGTGGGTGCGCTTCCGGACACAACAGTGGTTCCTACAGAATCAACCGTTACCGGATGGGGATTCACCAAGAATTCCGGTACAGTCACTGGGATTTCTATGAATGGATCCCTGGTGGGCACATCCGGTATCATAGATCTTGGCACAGTACTCACATCCCATCAGGACATTACAGGTAAGGCGGATAAATCAGCAGCCATAGGTTCACTCTCCCTTTCAATAGACAGTTCAAACTATCAGATAACCCTTTCAGGAACGAAGGTGGATGGTACCGCATTCTCGGTATCCAATGTGATTGACCTTCCTCTTGAGTCTGTAGTGGTTAGCGGTTCTTACAATAACTCCACCAAGAAAGTAGTCCTCACACTCCAGAATGGTAACACCCTTGATTTCTCTGTGGCAGACCTGGTGGCAGGATTACAATCGGAGATAACATCAAGTAACAAGCTGTCGGCGGATTTGATTCAGGATGGTAACACCAATAAGGTGGTCACATCTACAGAAAAATCAACCTGGAACTCTGCAGTAAGAAGTGTCACTTTCAATGGAAATTCAGTTTCTGTATCCGATGGTAGTGTCTCCATATCAGAAAGTGACCCAGTCTTCTCTGCATCACCAGCAGCCGGTATTTCAGCGGCAGACATCTCCAATTGGAACAGTAAGACCTCTAATACTGGTACAATATCAAGTATTATCTTCAATGGTACCACACTCTCTGTCTCAAATGGTGTAGTTGAGATTAGTGAAGAAGACCCAACCTTACCATATTTTGATTCAAATGATATGGCATACTGGAATTCCAAGAGTAATATCACCGCGATCTCAATGAATGGTAGCGATGTAAATATGGTCAATACCGGTCAATGGACATTTACAGCAGACCTTGGAACAGTAATCTCAAGCATAACCTTCAATGGTGCATCAGCATCAGTGTCTAATGGTGTTGCTTCTATCAGTGTGTCTATCCCGGCAGAGGTGACAGAAGCAACTATATCAAGTTGGGGATTTACCAAGAATGCAGGTACCCTCACATCTGAAACTGATCCAATCTTCTCCGCATCTGTGGCTGCTAGTATCTCTGCATCTGACATCACCAACTGGAACAGTAAGACTTCCAATACTGGTACTTTGACTGGTGTCACCTTCAATGGTGCATCTGCATCAGTGTCTAATGGTGTTGCTTCTATCAGTGTGTCTATCCCGGCAGAGGTGACAGAGGCAACTGTATCAAGTTGGGGATTTACAAAAAATACAGGAACACTCACCTCCCATGCTACACACAAATTGAACATAGGTTCAGCGACTGCGACTGCTGCCGCAAGTAACACTATCACCTATGTAGAGTCTCTCACAGGTACAACAACTGCCACATCAGGTGACCTGACAATTACACCTACACTGAAGACTATCACAGTTCCAGCAGAAGTGACAGAATCAACAGTTGCAGGATGGGGATTCACCAAAAATACAGGTACCCTCACATCAGAAAGTGACCCTGTATTCACATCATCTGTGGCATATACCATCACATCAGCAAACATCTCCACCTGGAACAATAAGCAGAATGCCTTGAGCGCTGGTACATTCAATGTGATGTTGAATGGTACAACAGTTGGTTCATACAGTATCAATCAGGATGGTAACTCTTCTGCAAACATCATAGTCCCTACCACACTGGCATCACTTACAGGTGATTCCACACATAGGTTAGTGACAGATGTAGATATATCTAACTGGAACAGTAAGACTTCCAACACTGGTACTCTCACTGGTGTCAAGTTCAATGGAACAAATGCAACTGTAAGTAATGGTGTGGCTTCTATCAGTGTAACAATTCCAGCAGAAGTGACAGAATCAACAGTTGCGGGATGGGGATTCACAAAGAATGTAGGTACTCTTACTTCAGAGTCTGATCCGGTCTTCTCTGCATCAGTGGCTGCCAGTATCTCTGCATCTGACATTGCAAACTGGAACAGCAAGACTTCCAACACTGGTACAGTCACCGGTTCAAGTCTCACAGCAGACAAGGTTATCCTTGGTAATGGAGGGACTGCAATCAAGAACTCGACATATGGTATCTCGACAACTGCACCGGCATCAGGTTCTGATGACACCACCCTTCCTACATCAAAGGCTGTTTACAGTGCAATCACCACCGCACTCACCAGTGTCCTTAAATATAAGGGTACAATAGGAACAGGAGGTACAGTAACCTCTCTTCCTGCTACACATTCTGTGGGTGATGTTTATGTAGTCTCCGTATCCGGTACTTATGCAGGTAAGGAATGTGAAGTGGGTGACTACATTCTCTGCAAGACTGCAGGTACTTCCGTCAACAATGCACACTGGGATGTTGTCAATGGTGAAAACCAGGTAGATAACAAATCCGCATCTCTTGCATCAGCTGGTTCAAGTGCGACAATCGCAACGGTGGATGGAACAAACATCACAATATCAACACCTGCATCCTGGACTGGTGTAGATAAGACCGGTACACTCACGGGTGTCTCCTTCAATGGAACGGCAGCATCTATCTCTAATGGTATTGCTTCAATCAGTGCCAATGTTCTTCCATCGGTATCCGCATCGGACAATGGAAAGATTCTCCAGGTATCCAGCGGTTCCTGGTCTCTTGTAACACCTATCAGTGTTTATACCAGCTCGTCTGCACCCAACAACAATAACGGTATAGATGGTGACCTATATATCCAAACATCATAAAAGATAGTATATTATGGCAACTGCAAGGTTAGTAGCAAGTACATATACTGCAAGTAACAGTAGTAATGTGACTGTTAACTATGCTAATTACTTGTATGAGAATACGAGTAACACAGCTGGTTATGCTGATGTCGTAAGGATTGCTACCACATCGATGGTCTATTTCTACCTGCATGGGTTCAACTTCTCAGCTATCCCATCCAATGCAACCGTCACCGCCTTCTCCGTAAAGATAAAGGGTGCCAGGAACAACTATCAGAGCACGGGCAGATCGTACAGGGTTCGTCTGTGTGGCACAGCTGTCAACTCCCCAATATCTGGCACTACCTGTTCATCAGATTGGAGTACTTCGATAACGACCCTCACTATCCCTACTGGTTCTCTGACATGGAGCCAGATAGTGAACTACGGAAGCGGATTCAGCATCCAGTTAAGGTTGAGTGGTTCTTCAACCACTAACACCCCGATTCTGCATATCTATGGTGCCGAGATTGAGGTGACGTACACCGTCCCGACTACGACCTATACTGTATCGGTATCTTCGACTGACCAGACCCTCACAGCGAGCGTCAATGGCCAGACATCACGAGACGTCACTGCGGGACAACCAGCAACCATCTTCATTAACGGTTCAGACTTCACAGGATTACATGCTACTGACAATGGGGTTGACGTTACTTCCTCACTTGTGTATGTCCCTGAAGACACGGACTATGGGGATCCTGCCTACTACACATATAACATTGCAGCTGTAAACGAGGCACACACCATTGTTATATCAAGGGTCTATTCCGTCACAGCAAGTACATCGGTGTCAGGGGTTACGCTGACGCTGTATGATGACTATGGAAATGCCAGTGGAACCTCAATGAATGTAACTGCTGGAGACGGTGGTGCATTGGTTGTTGCTGCAAGTGATTATTCCGGAATCCACCTTACGGATAATGGAGTTGATGTAACGTCTTCGTTGCTTTTATATGGTAACAACACTAAGAGGTATTCATTCTCAAATATCCAAGCTGCTCATACTCTCGTAGTCACACGAGTCACGACCTATTCCGTCACAGCGAGTACATCAGTGTCTGGATGGCAGGTGGTTGTCTTTGACAGCAATAACCAACAGACCTCGCAAATTGAGGCTGGGGATACAGCATATGTAATGATCATTGGAAATGACTACACCGGATTAAGGGTAACAGACAACGGGGTTGATGTAACCGAATCACTTGTATATGTAGATTCGGGGAATCCCCCATTCTATCGCTACCCAATCACCAATGTACAGGAAGCACATGTCATTGTGGTGTCACAAGTATCTGTTAGTACTTATAACATATCCGCTTCCACTTCTGTTTCTGGATTGACATTGACATTATCAAGTGGTGGTAATTCAGATAATCCTTTAACTGTCGATGAAGGCAGCACAGTGATACTCACTATCAGTGGTAGTGATTTGACGAATCTATCTATCACAGATAATGGAATAGATGCGACATCTTCATTGGTATCGAATAACGGTGTAACAACATATACCATCAGTAATGTACAGGCTGCGCATACACTTGTTGTTTCACAGACAATCACACCGTCCACTTACACAGTAAGATTGGTAGCAAGTGAATGCACTGTGAGTGACAGTAGTAAGGTGACTGTTAACAATGAGAATTACTTGTATGAGAATACAGATAATACTTCAGGACCTGCCACTATCCAGGGACCTAATAATTATGTTGAATATTACTTTTTTTTACATGGTTTCAATTTCTCAGCAGTTCCGGAAAATGCGATTGTTTCTTCATTTACCGTCAAGATAAAGGGTTATAAGAATAGTAACAATGTAAGCAGTTCTAATTACTTGCGTACAGCACCTTCTACTTCTTCAGACTATATATCTATATCTTCAAGCAATGTAATATCTTTTAGTTTGGGAACAAGTCAGCAGACGCTTACCCTCCCTACATATGACACAACTTGGCGACAACTTGCAAGCTATGGAAGCAACTTCAGTATCCAGTTAGGTGTGAGAAATAATTCAACCAATTCAAGAGCATGTGTCTATATCTATGGCGCTGAAATAGAGGTCACCTATACTCTCCCGTTCACTATATCCACATCAAATGAAGTGACACCACGTGTTACCATCCAGCCGGAATCACTAGTTGTTAGACCAGGTAAATCGGCAAAATTCATTCTCAATACCAACCGGGGAGTAGTATTAAAAGACAATGGAGTAGATGTCACATCCCAAATTGCACAGGAATTGGATCCGGGATATAGTTATTCAGTGACTAATCTAACAGACCCTTTTGGATTTTTTCTCAATGGTGACGACTATTATGAGAGTAATACCCAGAATGAAAGAAATAGTTCAGCCTGCTGCCGCTTTGACTTCCATCTGGCGGCAACGGGAAATATCTCATTCTCGGTAATCAACTATGCAGAAGCTGGTAGAGACTATGGTATATTTTATAAACTTGATACAGAAGTAAGTACTGCTTATAACACGGAGGTTAGTTCAAGTAATAAAATATATTGGACTGGTAATGGTAACAACAGTGCCTCGGTTCAGACTGTTAGATATACCGGAGTTTCTGCAGGAGATCATTACATATATATCAAGTACAAGAAGGACGCATTAACTAACCAATACAATGATTCTTTACAATTCAAGGTTGCATTGGTTACAATCACGGGTTCATATACACCTGGATATATCTATACATATTCAATAAATCCTGTCCAGGCAAACCATACGCTTGTTGTCGAACAGGGTATTATGGTATATGACATTTCGGCAACCTCATCATCATCCGGACTGACACTGGGAATCACTGATACTTCAACATCTGCAACAGGTAATCCTTTGACCATAACCGAAGGACATACTGCCAGATTGAGTATCAGTAGTAATGATTTGACAGACCTAACCATCATGGATAATGAAACGGATGTCACTTCATCACTTGCAACGGTAAGTGGAGGAAAACAATATACCATCACCAATGTCCGGGCAGATCATACGATTGTCATATATCAATCATTCAGGATATCCGCATCTATGAATGGTAATTATCTTGGAATATCGACGAAGATTGAGCAGGGTGGTACTCAAATATCAGACTACAGGGATGTTGATGCAGGGACCTCCTGTTATGCCCACTTAATCCATTATTTAGATAATAATAATACAACTCTGCCGCAAACAGGTATAACGGCAACAGATAATGGCGTAAATGTGACAAGTTCCCTTGTATACAATACATCTAGTTATTATGATTTTTATAGATATACATTGACCAATGTCCAGACCGACCACAATGTTGTCTTTGGGTATACAGGAACTTACTATACAATATCCGCTTCTACAAATTCGGGCCTTACTATGCATCTGGGAGATGAACACGGTACGAATATTAGTGGAAAATGTTTCCCGGGAAGTTATTTTGATTTATATATTGAAGCACAGGGTTCCGATCCATCCCTGGTACGTGTAACCGATAATGGAGTGGATGTGACTTCTTCACTCGTATATACGCCTGCATATACATATGGTAATTTATCTCAGCCTGCATATTATACATATACTATTACCAATGTCCAGGCAAACCATACGATAGTTGTATCATTACAAAAGATTTATCTCAAGATAAACGGTAGTTATGTCCAGATGACAAATGTATATAAGAAGATAAGTAATGAATGGGTTAGACAAACAGACTACACAACACTGTTCGACAACAACCATATATATATTCACAGATAATCTGCAATTACGGTTTACAATAGATATGAAATTGCCTGTCATTTATAGACAGGTAATTTTTTTTTCAAAATCATAAAATAACTAGATTTAGCAGAGTTCCAAGATTTGTTATTTTTAATAAAACCCCATAAATATTGAATAAGGGTTTTAGATAAACTATGGCTGACAATATTGAAACAATTTCATATATCAATCCAGGGGATGGACATAATCATCCTATTGATGCCGTCACTGTGAACGGACAGACCATCCCTGACATCACCGGACTTCCTTCAGTATCCAACACAGACAATGGAAAGGTGTTGAGAGTGGTCAATGGTCAGTGGGTACTTGTCGAGCCTGCCATCATCTTTGCCGGTGATGGTGAACCAAGTAGCGAGACAGGAAAGAATGGGGACATCTATATACAAACAGAACCTGAAATCTAATGCAGAAGATCAAAATAGAAGGTGAATGGAGAAATATAGTCGCTGTCTACAAGAAGGTGAACAACCAGTGGGTACAGCAGGATGAGTATGACTTTGACAACACCCCCCATTTCTACAGTGATGCAATAGTGGATGTGGACACTCTCCTCATCATCGCCCAGAGTGCTTATTCAGGTATGCAGTTCTATGTGATTGCCAAGTTTAATAATACAACAGTCACTCCTACCTGGTCCATCACATCAGGAAACCAGTATGCTACAATAGACAACAATGGAAAGGTGACCATCCTGGAAGGGGCAAACAACAGTCTCATCACGGTCAATGCAGTTTACAACAGTATCTATACAGATCACAAGGACATCACTGTGACCTTCCTCAACCCATTGAGGATTGTGGGTCAGAGTTCACTCACTGGAGAGCTTGGCAATGTGGTGGCACTCTACAACAACCTGGTGGTCAATCCTGTGTGGTCCATCACATCAGGAAACCAGTATGCCACCATCAGTCAGTCCGGTGAAATCACTATCATCTCTGACGGTACAATCACTGTCCAGGCAGAATACCAGAACTGTGTGGTGACCAAGACCATCACAGTGGTATATGAGACTGATCAGGAGTCACAGACAACAGTGGACCCGGAGACTGGTGCTATCACCAACACAGAAATCAGCACAACCACTGACCCAGAGACAGGTGCAACCATTGAGACCACTACGACTACGACTACGAACACTGATGGTACATCCACAGAAAGTACATCGGAGACCACAACCAATACAGACGGTTCAACAGAGACCTCAACATCAACTGTCAACTATGATGAGAATGGTGACCAGACCAGTTCTACTGAAACAACAACCAATGTGTCTGCACCTGACCCTACAACCGGTGCTGTCACTACCCAGGAGAGTACTTCCACAACCAATGCTGATGGTACTTCATCAACATCTACCTCGACAGTAGTGGAACACACTGACGGTAGCAGCACATCCAACAGTAGTGTGACCAATTATGATGAGAATGGTGACCCTACCGGAAGTACTACCAACTCTACACAGAACAATGCTGACGGAAGTAGCAGCAGTAGTACAACCAACTTCGATGAGAATGGTGATCCGACTGACCAGCAGAACCAGGAGACTGACACAACAGGTAATGTGAACACCCAGGATGTGGAATATGAGAATGGTAGTCCAGTTGTCACAGGATATACCATTGACACAACTGCAAGTGAAGGTGAAGGTAAGACATATGATGAGGATGGTGTGAATACTGATTACTATGGATTCGATCTGACTCACGGATTCATTATGAATGTCCACTTCACCATTGACTTCACTGACCAACCTGCCAACCAGAATGAAAATCACCACAATATTGTGACTATGAAGAGGGCAACGCCTTCTCCTTGGTATGGATTCCAGTTGAGGCAATCATCTACAAACAAATATATACAACTTGGTACACAGTTTGCCACTGGGGGTAACACCAACACTACAATCAATCCAACCTGGGTGACACAAAACAAGGTGGGTGAGTACAATCTGACAATCACCTACAATCCACTGGCATCAACCAACAAGTTTGTGTGCTATAATGAGATCACCAGGACAAATGTCTATACTTCAAACAACACCTTCCCTGATATAGATGACTTGAAGTACTTGAGGGTGACTATCGGTTATGCAATGGATGAGTTCGGGCATCCTTTCAGGTATTCCAACATCAACCTCCAGAATTTCAGTATCCAGAGGACATAAAACTTGCGGTTACGACTTACGAAATTGACTGTCTCACAAGGGCGGTCAATTTTTTTGCATTTTTTTGAAGAAATATTTGGAAATGTCGTTTTTTTGTTGTATCTTCGTAGTGAGAAAAGAAATAAGAGTTATGACAAAGGAAGAAATCATCAATGGTATCAAGAATGTGGGTACGACCA
>JAEEGL017174552.1_pt1 | contig 20836 bp, 20 predicted proteins | sample 9134231 | NCBI WGS metagenome assembly JAEEGL01 (sample SAMN16246548, study PRJNA631951) | gut metagenome | biome: gut microbiome; feature: rumen; material: fiber-attached | host: Bos | place: Iran: Karaj | collected 2018-10
AATGTCTATTTTTTTTATTACAATATACAAGTTTAATTACTTTATGATAGTATCAAATTGTATAGATATAATATTGGGAGTATATTATGAATAAAGAATTAGATTATAAAGAGTTATCTAGTAAGAGTAAAGAAGAGATATTTAAATTATATAATAGTAGTCCAGAAGGACTTAGTAAAAAAGAAGTAGCTAAGAGATTAGAAGAATATGGAGAAAATATTGCTGTTAATAGTAAAAAGAAAACTCCGTTATACTTTATTTTAGAAGGACTTAAAGATAAGTTTGTTCTTATACTTATTTTACTTGCTGTTATTGATTATATTACTGATGATCAGATTGGAGCATTTATTATACTTGGTATTACTTTAATTAGTGTTATTATTAGATTTACTCAAGATTATTCTACATATAAATTTAATGAAAAATTAAAAGAACAAATTAGAATATTTACTGATGCTATTAGAAGTGGTGAACAAAAAGAAATAAGACAAGAAAAAGTAGTATGTGGAGATATTATTACTTTAAGTGCAGGTAGTGTTATACCAGCTGATTTATATCTTTTTGATAGTAAAGATTTATTTATTAATCAGTCTTCTTTTACAGGTGAAAGTGCACCTATAGAAAAGAGAGCAAAAATTAATAGTAGTGAAACTGATCCTATTGAAATAGAAAATATTTGTTTAATGGGATGTAATGTAATAAGTGGTCAAGGAAAGGGTATAGTTGTTAAAGCTGGACTTGATACATTTATGGGTAAAATGAATAAAAAGAAAGAAGTAGTAAAAGAAGAGACTACTTTTGATAAAGGTATGAATCATATAACTGGCTTATTAATTCGTTGTATGGTTTTGATATGTATCCTTGTATTTATTATTTATGGAATGATTAGAGGAAATGTCAATGATGCAATGTTATTTGCTTTATCAGTTGCTGTTGGTATTACTCCTAGTATGCTTCCTATGATAGTTAATGTTAACTTAACTAAAGGTAGTAAAGCACTTACTAAAAAGAATACTTTAGTTAAAAGTATTAAATCTATTCAAAATCTAGGTTCTATGGATGTTTTATGTACTGATAAGACTGGTACTTTAACTAAGAATAATATCGAACTTCAAAAATATGTAAATATTAAAGGAGAAGATGATGAATATGTACTTAAGTGTGCATATGTTAATAGTTATTTAGGTGCTGGTTATAAAAATATAGTTGATAAAGCAATTATTCAGTATGCAAAAAGTCATAATGTAAATATTAGTGATTATAAAAAGATAGATGAAATACCTTTCGATTATATGAGAAAGAGATCATCTATTGTAGTAGAAAATGAAAATAGAACATCAGTTATTGTTAAAGGAGCTTTAGAAGAAGTTGTTAAAGTATGTGATATGGCTTTAATAGATGGAAAAGAAGTTCCAATTAGTGATGAAATTGTTAAACAAGTTAATACTAATGCTGAAAATATGGCAAAAGAAGGTATGCAAGTAATTGCTCTTAGTGTTAAGCATGAATATGAAGGTGTTGAAGTTTTCGATGTTGAAGATGAAAAAAATTTAACTTTAATTGGTTTAATTGCTTTCCTAGATCCACCTAAACCATCTGCTAGTGTAACAATTAATAAATTAAAAGAATATGGAGTTAATATAAAAATTCTTACTGGTGATAATCAGTTTGCTACTAAAAACATATGTAATGCCGTTGGTATTGAAAGTAAAATATTAACAGGTAAAGATATCGATAAATTAAATGATTATGAACTTGCAAAAGTAGTTGAAGAAGTTAATATCTTTGCTAGAATGAATCCTGTTCAAAAAGAGAGAGTAGTTACTCTTCTTCGTAAGAATGGACATTCAGTAGGTTATATGGGTGATGGTGTTAATGATGCTCCTGCTTTAAGAGCTTCGGATGTTGGTATTAGTGTTGATGGAGGAACAGATATAGCTAAAGAATCTAGTGATATCATTCTTTTAGAACAAAATCTAGAAGTAATCCATAATGGTGTTATTGAAGGAAGAAAAGTGTATGGTAATATTCTAAAGTATATGAAACTTGCTTTAAGTCAAGACTTTGGAGATGTATTTAGTATTTTAATTGCCAGTGTCTTTATACCTTTCTTACCACTTCTTCCAATACAAATGTTAATTCAAGACTTTATAGTAGAATTATCACAAATAGGTATTCCTTATGATAATGTCGATTTAGAATTTATCAAGAAAGTAAGTACATGGGATATTAAATCTATTAGTAAATTTATGGTAATATTTGGAGTAATATCATCAATTACAGATGTTGTTGCTTTCATAGTATTCTGGTATATCTTTAAATATAATAATGCAGATATGCAAGCATACTTCCAAACAGCTTGGTTTATTGAATGTATTGTATCTGAAACATTAATGATTTTCTATATTAGAACTAAACATATTACTAAATCTAGACCAAGTAATACTTTAATAATACTTACTATAATGACAATCGTAGCTACAATTGTTGTACCTATGCTTTTAAGTTTAACTACAGGATTTAACTTTGTAATGCTTCCTCCAGTATATTACTTATACTTAATTGGTTTTGTTACTTTATATGGAGTAATTGCTCAGATAGTAAAGAAAATCTATATTAAGAAATATAATGAATGGTTGTAAGATTGTAAAAAATAAAAGCCGCGTTATGCGACTTTTTATTATTAATATGATATTATATTATTAGGAGTTGTAATTATGGAAAAGAAAGAAAGAATAGTGTGGTTAGATTTACTTAGAGTAATTGCTATGATGTCTATTATTTTTTATCATGTAGCAGGTAATACATTAGGTACTTATAATATTACTGGTACTAGTAAAACTGTATATGAAATAATCATGTTATTACTTAGTTTTGCTATACCAATATTTATGATGATAAGTGGATATATCTTTTTAAATCCAAATAAAAAGATAACTGTAAAAGAAATGCTTTCTAAATATTGTTTTAGAATTCTATTAGCTATTCTTATTTTTGGATCTATGTTTGTTTTAATAGAACAGGTATATTTAAATAATATTGATATTTTAGAACTAATTAAAAGAGTAGTATTTAATGATACTTGGGCACATATGTGGTACTTATATTTAATACTTGGTATTTATTTAATAACACCAATATTTAAATTAATAACTGATAATATTGATGATAAAAAATTTAATTACTTAATTATACTTTTATTTATATTTACTATTTGTATACCAGAATTAAATCGTTTATTAAAATGGAATATTGATTTATCTATTGGTATTACTAGTACTTATATTTTTTACTATTTTTATGGATATTATCTTGGTACTAAGAAAATTACTAATACTTATAAATATATTTCTTATCTACTTGGTATATTATCTATTATTTTAGTTATAGTTAGTTATTTATTTAGATTAGATATAGTAGTACTTTCTTATGTATCATTTACTAGTTTCTTTATTGCTAACTTAGTATTTATTTTATTAAAAGATATTAAGATAAACAATAAAAATATAAGTAATATTATTACTAATGTAGCTGTTTGTAGTTATGGAATATATATCTTTCATCAATTGTTTATCAATATAATTTATAAAGTATTTAAAATAGACTTTATTATTAGTTATCCTTATATTGGTATAATTATATATTCATTTGTTATTTTCTTACTTAGTTATTTATTAATATTTTTGTTTAGAAAAATAAAATATTTAAGAACTATTCTATAGTTTTTAAGTATTTTTTTTATGTTATAATTTAATTGGAGGTCTTTTTATGAAACTTGTTTTAGCTAGTACTAATAAATTTAAGAGTGATATCATGGATAAAGTATGTATGAAACATAGTTTATGTGAAAGTGATTATCTTGAACATGAAATAGATAGTAGTGATGTTTATAGTTATGTTAAAGCGCAATCTCTTGGTAAAGCAAATAGTATTAAAGATAAAATAGATAGTGGTATAATATTAGGCCTAGATACTGTTAGTTATCTAGATGGAATAATAATGGAAAAGCCAAAAGATTTAGAAGAAGCTAAAAATAATCTTAGATTATCTAGTAATAAGACTTCTAATGTAATAACAGGTATTACTTTAATAAATAAAGATACTAATGAAGTAGTTACTACTTATGCTGAATCATTTATTACATTTAATAATATTAGTGAAGAAGATATAGATTATTATATAGAGAATGAACCTGATGTTCTTTATGCGTCTGGTTTTATTTTAGAGACTGTAGCATCTAACTTTTTAAATAAAATAGAAGGTAGTTACTATAATATACTTGGTGTACCAGTAGAAAAAATATATGAAGAATTATTAAAATGGGGTATACATTTAAAAGATTTAGAATAGGTGATTTATGAATACATTATTTGATGTAGAAGAAAATATAGAATATCAACCACTTGCCGAAAGAATGAGACCTAAAACTTTAGATGATTTTTATGGACAAGAAAAGATAGTAGGTAAAGGGGCTCCCGTTAGAACAATGATTGAAGAAGATAAAGTAACTTCAATTATCTTTTTTGGTCCTCCAGGAGTAGGTAAAACTACTTTAGCTAAGATAATTGCTAAAGAAACTAATTCTTCTTTTTATGAATTAAGTGCAGTTACAAGTGGAGTTAAAGAAATAAAAGAATTAATAGATAGAGCTAAATTTAATAACTCTAATCATCGTAAGACAATTGTATTTGTAGATGAAATACATAGATTTAATAAGATACAACAAGATGCATTTTTACCATTTGTAGAGAATGGTACTATTATTTTGATTGGTGCAACAACAGAAAATCCTTCTTTTGAAGTTAATAGTGCCCTTTTATCAAGATGTAAAGTATATGTATTAGAAAGTTTGTCTATCAAAGATTTAATTAAAGTAGAAAAGAATGCTTTAGAAAAGATTCCTGAATATAGTAATGTAGTTATTGATGATGAATTATTAGAATATATTGCTAATGTATCTGGTGGAGATGCTAGAGGAGTTCTTAATACTATTGAAAATGTAGTTAATCTTACTAAATTAAAAAATGGTAAAAAGACAGTTACTAAAGAATTAATTGAAAAAAGTTTAGATTCTAAATTTTCTTTATATGATAAAAATGGAGAAAATCATTATAATTTAATATCTGCTTTGCATAAGTCTATGAGAAACAGTGATCCTGATGCAGCTTTATATTATTTAGCACGTATGCTTGAAGGAGGAGAAGATCCTTTATATATAGCTAGAAGATTAATTAGATTTGCTTCTGAAGATATTGGTTTAGCTAATCCTAATGCTTTATCAATAGCAGTTGCTTCTTATGAAGCATCACATTATATTGGTGTTCCTGAATGTAACGTCAATTTAGCTGAGGCAGTTGTTTATTTAAGTGTTTCACCAAAGTCTAATGCTCTTGAAGTTGGTATAATGGCAGCACAAAAAGATGCTAGAGAAACGATGAATGAACCAGTTCCACTTCATTTAAGAAATGCTGTTACTAAACTTGATTCTGAGCTTGGAAATGGAAAAGGTTATAAATATGCTCATAACTTTGAAGGACATATTACCTCTATGGAATGCCTTCCTAAAAAGTTAAAGGGTAGAGTATATTATGAACCTACAAATATTGGAAAAGAAGCTGGTATTAAAGAAACTCTTGAACGAATAAAAGAAGTTAAGAAAAAGATGAAATAAAAAAGATGTTATTTAACATCTTTTATTTTATTTATGTATTTAATTGCTTCGGTTGCTGCGACTGCACCATCACCAGTAGCGGTAACTATTTGTCTTAGAGATTTTACTCTAGCATCTCCTGCGGCAAAGATACCAGGAGCACTTGTATGACAATCTTCTTTAGCTACGATATAACCATCAGGTGATAATTCAACTATCTTTTCAAAATTTTGATTTTCAGGAATTCTACCGATAGCTACAAATAAGCAAGCTACTGGTAATTCTTTAGTAGATTTATCATTGTTAGTTATTTCTATTTTTTCTAACTTATCAGTACCAATTAATTTAGTAACATTAGAACTCATTATATATTCAATATTATCTTTTCCATCTAGCTCTGAAAGATCTTCTCTAAATTCATCTCTACGATAAATTAAGTATACTTTTTTACATATTCCACTTAGATAACTAGCATCTAGTATTGCAGTTTTTCCAGCTCCAACAATAGCAACTTCTTGATTCTTAAAGAAGTGTCCATCACATGTAGCACAATAAGAAATACCTTTACCAGTTAATTCTTTTTCCATAGGTAATCCAAGTAGTCTTTTATCTCTTCCTGTAGCTAAAATAACTGCTTTACAATTATATGTGTTTTTAGCAGTTTTAATTTCTTTATGATCTTCTAAATCTTTAATTTCAACAACTTTTTCAAATTTAATATCAATTTTTAAGTTTTCTATTTGTTCATAAAATTTATTTGCTAAATCTATTCCAGAAATACTTTTTTCACCTGGATAATTTTCAATTTTATTAGTATCCATTAATTCTCCACCATAAGTTCTTCCTTCGAGAATTAAAACATTTTTATTAGCTCTTTTAGCATAGATACCGGCAGTCATTCCTGCAGGGCCAGCACCTACAATTATAATATCGTACATAGTAACTCCTTTTTGTATTTTTATTTTACTATAATTTTTATTTATCTAAAAGAGTTTTTTTATTGTTAATAGTTTCTAAAAATGATATAATAATTTTGTTTTTGGGATGGGTTATGCTTGAAGTTACAAAAGATTTAATTAAAAATTTTAAGGTTTATGAACATGGTTATGATTTTATGGGATATCCTTTTGTAAATCCTAATGAACTTACTTTTCATCATATTATTGATAGAAAAGATTGTTTAAATATGGGATTAGGAGAAGGATACGAATATTGGAATGGAAGTATTCTAGTTAGAAATACGTCTCATGATTATATTCATGTTATTCAAAAATATGATAATAATATCTATTACGATATAACTTCAGAAATAATTGACCAAAAAATAAAGAAAAGATTAGATCCTAAAAACATTCATTATATAGATTTGTTATTAGAACAATTTGAAGATGAATATGAAGGTATGATTGCTTATGACAAAGTACCTGTAGTTAGAGAAGAATTTAGGAAGAGGCTTTATAGAAGGTGATTTAGTGAAATATATTTTATTATTAGTAAAAGGATTTTTTATTGGAATAGCTAATATCATTCCTGGTGTAAGTGGTGGTACAATAGCTATTATCTTAGGAATATATGAACAATTAATATCCACAATTAGTCATTTCTTTTCTAATCTAAAGGAAAATTTATTATTTGTTATTCCTATTGGAATAGGTTTACTAGTATCTATTGGAGTTATGAGTGGAGTAATAGAATACTCTTATGATAACTTTCCGGTTCCTACGATGATGTTTTTTGTAGGATTAGTGCTAGGTGGTATACCTATGCTTATGAAAAATGTTATTAATAAAAAAGAAAGTAAAAGTCCAATTAATTTTGTTATATTTTTATTAACATTTTGTTTAGTTATATTTATGTCTTTATCGGGTTTAATATTTGGTACATCACTTGTTGATTTAAGTAACTTAAACTTTGCTGGATATTTATTACTATTCTGTATAGGTGTAGTAGCTGCGGCTACTATGGTAATACCAGGTATTAGTGGTTCATTGGTACTTATGTTACTAGGTTATTACTATCCAATAGTTTCAATAGTACATGAATTAGTTAAATTAAAGAATATTCCTAATAATATATTAATACTTGGAGTATTTGGTTTAGGAGTAGTATTTGGAATCGTATTTATTTCTAAATTATTAGAAATATTATTTAAAAATTATAAAGTAAAAACATATTTTGGAGTACTTGGATTTATCTTTGCTTCAATAATTGCAATACCAGTATCTACGATACTAGAACATGTTAGTTTAGATATAAGTTTAGCTACAGGAATTATCAGTATAATAATGCTTGTAGTTGGATCTATAGTAAGTTATAAATTAGGAGACAAATAGTCTCTTTTTTTCTTTCTTTTTCTATGATATGATATTCTTATAATAGAGGTGTGTATGAAAGAAAAAATAAAAAAAGTATTATTAATTATATCTTTGACTTTTATATCAATATTTTCTTTAATTGAAATATTTAATGTAATTACTTACTCTAATAAAATTTATTTAGAAGATAGAAAAGAAAATATTGAAAAATTTAATAATTATAAGAATGAATTTAATAAATTAGAAGATAGTAGTTGTAAGAAGTCATTAGGTAAATATATTGAAAGATATGAAAAAACTTCTTATAAAGGAGAAGTATCACTTAAAGATATTTATAATGAATTAGATTTTGATGATCCAATTACAGTTATATATCAAGAAATAAGAAATAATTGTAATATCACTCCTGAAGAAATTAAAGAATATGAACTTATTCATTCTATTTTAGATAGTATTACTAGTTATGAAGATATATTTAGTAGTCATAGATTTCCTTATGAAATTAATATAATTGACAAAGAAATGAGAGATATTATTGAACCAGCTTTAAACGATTATCGTTATGATAGAATTAAAAGAAGCGAATTATCCTTTATAAAAAATGTATTAAAACTATTAAATGAAAGAGAGAAACAATATGAAATGTAAGATATATTTAGTTTTATACTATTTAGCATTTTTAATAACTATAGGTGCTTTTTGGTATTCAGGTAGTAAAATTGACCTTTATGGCGGTAATATAGAAGTGTTTTATTTATTTTTACAATTTATTAATTTTATTTTATTTGGAGTATTTACTATCAGATTAATAATTAATAAAAAAGTAGAAAAAGCTAATATTATATTTCCTATATCATACATAGTATTTATTTTTATTCTTTATGTAGTAGGAGCACTTTTTGATAAAAAATTAATTTTACCAGTTATTGAATATATTTATTTTAATATATTTATATTATTAGACTATGTGCTTTTAAATATTTATTCAATATTAAGTGTCAAAAAAAAGAAATCTAAATGATTTCTTTTTATTTTATATAAATCTTTTTTTGTAGATAACAATCTATTGTTTTTCTACTGGCTGAAAAAATGTTTTGTGGTAGTTTATCCATTTCAAACCATTCCCATCTTACTATTTGATCTGGTTCCATAGCAACCGGTATTCCATTATGAGAGTGAGCTATCATACCAACAGAAACATAATGAGCAAATTCATTCATATCTGTCTGTACACATATTACTTCTAAGTCATCAATTTTCATTCCTGTTTCTTCTTTAGCTTCTCTTATACCTGCTTCTTCAAAAGTTTCTCCGTATTCAATATTACCGCCCGGCATAGTCCACGTTCCTTCTTCATGAAGTTCACTATCAGCAGTTAGTCTATTAGAATTTCTTAAACCTAATAATAATCTTCCTTGATCATTAAAAATCATCACTCCACAACCAGTCCCAATGTGTTTTTCTTCCATTTTTATTCCTACTTTCTATTATTATTATATTTGTATTGTAAACTAATTACAAGTATTTTACATTTATATACAACTTTTAAAATGTTAAATATTTAATAAAATATGTTACTTTGTTAAACTTAAAATGGGTGAAAAATATGAATATAGTCTTATCTATTTTATTAGCAGTATTACCAATAATACTAATTAGTATATTTATAATTGTTTTTGATAAAGAAAAAGAACCATTATTTTCCTATATAAAATGTTATTTTATGGGATTTTTTGCAGTATGTGTTGTACTTCTATTTAATAGTGTTACTGGTTTAAAATTAGATATTTACAGTAGAAATTTTGTTTATCTATTTGTATATTCTTTTGTATTTGTTGGTCTACTTGAAGAAGTAGCTAAGTTTTTAAGTACAATGATTATTATGAAGATAGATAAGCATTTTAATTCATATTTTGATTCTATTGTATATGCTGCTTTTGTAGCAATGGGATTTGCTTGTTTAGAAAATATAATTTATATAGTTAATGATAATTTTAATATTAATACAGTTATTTTAAGAGCAGTTTTTTCTGTACCTAGTCATGTTATATTTTCTGTATTTATGGGTAAGTTTATTGAGTTATTTAGAACTAAAGAAAAGGGAAGAGTATTATATCTATTATTAGCAGTTATTATACCTGTATTACTACATGGACTATATGATTTTGTACTTCTTTATGTACCTAATTTAGTTAGTACTACTTTAACTTTCTATGTAATATTAATATCTTTTGAAATAATATTATATATTATTGGTATTAGAGAAATAGTTTTAAGTTCTAAGAATAGTAGAAATATTATGATGGATCCTCATTCATCATTTAAATTAGATGAGAAAAAAGAAGAAAAAAAAGAAACCTTAGAAAAAGTTAATTGCCCATTATGTGGACATGTTGTAGAGGGATATATTTGTCCTAATTGTAAAAGTGTGGTGAGATAACTATGGAGTTAATATTATTAATGGCTCTTTTACCTGTTGTATTAATTAGTATTTTTATAATAGTAAGAGATAAAGAAAGAGAACCTGCAAAAACACTTGTTAAGTATTATGCATTAGGTTTGTTATCTGTAATTATTACTTTAGTAGTATCTTTTATATTTGATATAGATGCAGATAAAGTGAAAGATCCTTTTATCCTTTTTTTTAGTTTATTCTTTGGAGTAGGTTTAATTGAAGAAGGAGCTAAATGGATTTCTGTTAAAATAGGAATGATTAAAGATATTGAATACAATAATATGTATGATGCAATAGTATTTGCAGTAGCAGTATCTTTAGGTTTTGCTGGAATAGAAAATATTTTATACTTATTTATGAATATGGATTCAATTATCTTTGTATCTATAGGTAGAGCATTATTATCAGTACCAGGACATGCTATATATGGTGTGTTTATGGGTTGGTTCCTTGAAAAAGCTAAAATAAGTAAGATGAAAAATGATAATGTTGGATATGTAGCATATTCGATTATAAGTTTATTATTACCAGCATTTATTCATACTATTTTTGATTTCTTATTATTTGTTACTTCTGGTATTGATAATGCATCTTTTGCATTATTGTTATTCTGTGTATTTATAGTATATGTAATTATTTTATATATAATTGGAATTGTTATGGTAGTTAAAGCTTCTAAAAAATCACATTTATTATTAGATGGAAGAGAAGATGTTTCTATTAATAATGTAGCTACTAATAATATACCAGTAAATAATTATTATACTAATCAACCAGTTTATAACCCTAGACCAATTAATTTTTGCCCATCATGTGGATCTAAAGCATCAGGTAATTACTGTATGAACTGTGGAAGGAAACTAGTATGATATGTCCTAAGTGTGGTGCAAAATATCCTACTGATGTCGACTTTTGTGTTAAATGTGGCAAAGTATTTAAGAGTAAGATTGTCGATTTTTATGCAAAAGGTGATGTTAGTCCATATATGAGTATATATGTAAGTGGAAGAGATTTTTTCTATTCACTTTTTTATTTATTATTACCAATATCTTATCCAATTTTAAAGGGACTATATTTTGATGGTATAAATGGTTTACTTATTCTTTTATTTAATACTAAAGTAGTACCTATTTTATTAAATGCAAGTGGGGCATTTGCTATACCATTTCAGTTATTAACAATTCTTCTATCTTTAGTATATTATATTAATAATATTATTCATTATGGTACTAAGATAAGAGAGAATGCTTATTACAGAATCCAAAAAGTAAGAAGAGATAATGATAAAGTCAGTAATGAAGAACTTGAAATGTTATTAAAAAAGGATGCTAAAAACAAGTATTTATGGTTTTTCTTATCCTTTCCTATAGTAATATTTTTATTGATTTTTATATAAGTTATGCTATAATTGTAAAAGTTTGGAAATGAGTGAAGTATTATGAAGAAAAGAAATATAGCAATAATAGCACATGTTGACCATGGTAAAACTACTTTGGTTGATGAAATATTAAAGTCTTCAGGAACATTTAGAGAAAATGAAGATACAAGTAATATCTCTATGGATACAAATCCAATTGAACATGAAAGAGGTATTACTATTTTAGCTAAAACTACAGCTATCCATTATAAGGACTATCAAATTAATATATTAGATACTCCAGGACACGCTGATTTTGGTGGTGAAGTAGAAAGAATTATGAACATGGTTGATGGTGTTCTTTTAGTAGTTGATGCTTATGAAGGAACAATGCCTCAAACTAGGTTCGTATTAAAGAAAGCTCTTGCTGCTGGAGTTAAACCTATTGTTGTTATCAATAAAGTAGATAAACCTACTGCTAGATGTAAAGAAGTAGTAGATGAAGTATTAGAACTTTTTATGGATTTAGATGCTAATGAAGATCAATTAGATTTTAAAGTAGTTTATGCTTCTGCTATTAACGGAACTAGTAGTTTAGATCCAGATATTTCTACTCAACATAAAGGATTTGAAGAATTATTAGATTATATTATTAGTGAAATTCCTGAACCAAAGGGAGATGTTAATTCTCCACTTCAATTTCAACCAGCACTTCTTGATTACAATGAATATGTTGGAAGAATAGGAGTAGGTAAAGTTCATAATGGAGTAATTAAAGTTGGAGAAACTGTTACTTGTATGAGACTAGATGGATCTAAAAAACAATTTAGAATTCAAAAATTATTTGGTTATTATGGATTAAATAAAATAGAACTTGAAAAAGCTGAAGCAGGAGATATTGTTGCAGTAGCAGGACTTCCTGACATATCAGTTGGAGAAACTCTTTGTGAAAACGATAAGTTAATTGCTCTTCCAATACTTCATATTGATGAACCAACACTTCAAATGACAATTGGAACAAATACTTCACCATTTTGTGGAAGAGATGGTAAGATTCTTACTGCTCGTAAAATAGAAGAAAGATTAATTAAAGAAACTCAAAGAGATGTTAGTTTAAAAGTTGAACCTAATGATGCAGAAAGCTTCTTAGTATCTGGTCGTGGTGAATTACATCTAGGTATTTTAATTGAAAATATGAGAAGAGAAGGTTTTGAAGTAGAAGTTTCTAAACCTCGTGTAATTATTAAAGAAGAAAATGGTAAAAAATTAGAACCATATGAAGATTTACAAATTGAATGTCCAGAAGAATCAGTTGGTAATGTAATTCAAGAATTAGGATCACGTGGTGCTAATATGGATACAATGAACAATGTTAATGGAATAGTTAGATTATCTTATACAATTCCATCAAGAGGACTTATTGGTTTTTCAACTAACTTTATGACTTTAACTAAAGGTTATGGAGTAATGAGTCATTCATTTAAAGAATATCAAGAAATGGAAAATATCGATATTGGAGAAAGATCTCTTGGAGTACTTGTATCAATCGATGAAGGAAAAACTACAGCTTATAGTTTAGGTTCTGTTGAAGAACGTGGCGTTATGTTTGTAGCTCCAGGTGTAGATGTATATGAAGGTATGATAGTAGGAGAACATTCTAGAGATAACGATTTAGCTGTCAATGTTACTAAAGGAAAGAACTTAACTAATATTAGAGCAGCTGGTAGTGATCATACAGTAGTATTAAAATCTCCTAGACCAATTACTTTAGAATATGCTTTAGATTATATTAATCAAGATGAGCTTGTTGAAGTAACACCACATTTTATTAGATTAAGAAAGAGAATTCTTAATACTGTAGAAAGAAAAAAAATTGATAGTAGAGGCTAGTGCCTCTTTTCTTTTTGAATTATTTTTAATATAATTAATTAGGAGTGTAATTATGGAAAAAAAGAATGGTTTAATAAAATTATTAATAATATGCTTTTGTACGGTAGCTATTTGTCTTACTAGTGCATATCTATATAAAAAGTATATGGCTGTAAAATTAGATACTCCGGTTATTAAAGGACAAATACCTGAAATCACTTATGAGAATCTAGAAGATTATCTAATAGAACATGAAGATTTTTATTTATATATAGAAGTAGCAAATGATGATAATTCTCGTAAATTAGAGACTAAATTATTTAATACATTATCTAAATATTCTAAAGAGAATGATACTATTTATATAAACATCGCAGGTGTTAAAGATAAAAAAAATTTATATAAAGAAATAAATAAAAAATATAGTAATGGATATAAATTAAGTAATTATCCTGCTTTAATAGAATTTAAGGATAAGAAAATTCATAATATCGTAGAAAGAAATGATAGTTATTTATCTATTAAAGATATTGATAATTTCTTAAAAGAGGATGTAGTAGATGATTAACATTGTATTATATGAACCAGAGATACCTCAAAATACTGGTAATATTATGAGAACATGTGTTGCTACTGGAAGTGTTCTTCACTTAATAGAACCACTTGGATTTAGACTAGATTCTACTAGTATTAAAAGAGCAGGTGTTAATTATATAGATAAATTAGAGTATCACGTATATAGTGATTGGGATGATTTTATATCTAAGAATACTGGTGAATTTTATTATTTTACTAGATATGGACATAAACCTCATTCTAGTTTTGATTATAGTGATATTTCTAAAAATATATATTTAATATTTGGAAAAGAATCTACAGGTATTCCTAAAAGTATTTTAAGACCTAATATAGATAGATGTATGAGAATTCCTATGACAGATAATGTCAGAGCGTTAAATGTCAGTAATTCAGTTGCTATAGTAGTTTATGAAGTACTAAGACAAAGAAATTATGAAGGTTTATTATTTGATGAACCACATAAAGATAAAGATTTTATTATGTTAGATGATTAAAATTTAAAAATATAGTTGACAAGATTTTTATAAAATGTTAATATTTATTTTGTCAATTAATGGGGCATTAGCTCAGCTGGGAGAGCGCCACGCCTGCACCGTGGAGGTCAGCGGTTCGAACCCGCTATGCTCCACCATTAATGTAAAGAACTCTTACAGAAATGTAAGAGTTTTATTTTTTGTATTAATTTTGTGTTATTATTTTAATATAAGGAATTTTAGGTGACCTATGTTAAAAGTTGATAATATTGTAAAATACTATGATGATGTTTGTGCTTTAGATGGTTTATCTTTTGAAGTTAATGAAGGAGAAATATTTGGTCTACTTGGAGAAAATGGAGCAGGAAAAACTACTACTTTTAGAATTATAATGGGACTTCTTTCTCCTGATAGTGGAAAAGTAACTTTAAATAATAAAAAGATTGATTATGGAGTTACCGATAAAGTAGGATTTCTTACAGAAGAGAGAAGTTTACAAACTAAATTAACTGTCTATGATCAGTTAAAATTTTATGGTGCTCTTAAAAGTATTGAAGAAGATGAACTAGATAAAAGAATAGATATTCTATTAAAAGAATTTGATTTATTTGATTATAAAAAGAAAAAGATTAGAGAATTATCTAAAGGTAATCAACAAAAAGTACAATTTATTTCAGCAGTTATTAATAATCCAAAACTATTAATTTTAGATGAACCTTTTACAGGTCTTGATCCAATTAATGTAGCTAAGTTTAAAGATTATATTAGATCTTTACAAAAGAAGGGATGTATTATTATCTTTTCTTCTCATCAAATGGAACATGTTGAAGAGTTCTGTGAGAAGTTAGTTATTTTGGTTAAAGGAAAATCTATATTAGAGGGTTACCTTAGTGATATAAAGAAAGATTATCAAAAGAAAAATATTGCTATTAAAAGTGATATTCCAGTAGAGGAACTTAAAGAAACTCCTGGCGTTATTGAAGTTAAAAAAATTAATAATGAATATAGAGTAAAAGTTGAAAATGAAGAAGTAGGTTCTGTTATTTACAAGAAATTATCTAAGTATAAAGTAACTAAATTTTCTTTGGAAGATGCTACTCTTAATGAAATATTTATTTCTAAGGTAGGTGATATTAAATGATAAGAAAGTTTATGTTTTTAACTGGATATAGTATTAAGAAGAAGATTAAATCTAAATCTTTTATTATTACTAATATCATTCTATTATTTATAGTTGTTGCTATTACTAATATTGATAGTATTATCAAATTCTTTGGAGGAGACTTTAATGAAGATTATACTATCTATGTTGTTGATAAAACAGGTATTAGTTATGATGTTTTTAAAAATAACTATGAGAATATCAATGGAGCAATAATTGAAACTCCTAATAAAGTAGATCTAGTTTTATATGAAGATAATATTGATACTCTTAAAGAAAAGATAGAAAAAACTAAAGATGTGATAGTAGTCTTTCAAAATGATGAAACATTTACAGCCTCTATTATTAGTTATGATTATATAGATTTAACTAATTATCAGACTATTTATCAGAGTTTAAATAGAACTAAATATGATGTTTTATTAAATAATAGTTCTATAGATAAAGATGAATTAGCTGCTATCGAAAAAGATATTGAGGTAGAAAGAATTATTCTTAATAATAAAAAGAGTAGTGAAGAAGAGACCATTAATTCTTTATTAGGACTTGGATCATCTATTGTTTTGTTACCAGTATTTATGTTAATTATGTTTTTAATCCAAATAATTGGTGGAGAGATAAACGAAGAAAAAACTACTAGAAGTATGGAAATTATTATTTCTAATGTAGATGCTAAAACTCATTTATTTAGTCATTTAATTGCAGATAATGTCTTTATATTAGTACAATCTGTATTACTTGGTTTATATGGATTTGTTGGTACGATGATTAAATCTTCTTTAGGTGGTGGAATAGGTGAAAAAGTAATAGATAGTAGTTCTTCTGAATTTGATCAAATCTTGAATGTTGTTACATCATCTAATGTACTTGATAAACTTACATATGTTATACCAGTTGCTATAATCTTGTTAATTCTTTCATTCTTTGCTTATTCTTTAATAGCAGCTGTACTTGCTAGTATGAGTACTAATTTAGAAGATTATCAACAAGTACAAACACCAATTGTAATGATTTTGTTAGCAGGATTTTATTTATCACTTATGAGTTCACTTTTTGATGGATCTACATTTATTAAAGTAACTAGTTATATACCACTTTTATCTTGTATGATAAATCCAACTTTGTTGATAACAGATACTATTAGTTTGCTAGATTCGGTAATATCAATTATAATACTACTTGTCTTTGACATTGTTATCTATATTTATGGTCTAAGAATATATAAAGTAGGTATATTAAATTATTCTAGTAATAAATTATTTAGAAGAATGTTTAAGGCTATGAAAAAGTAGGTGAATATATTGAAAAAATGTGTTGTAGTATATAATCCACATAGTGGAAGACATAAAAAGAAAATGTGGTTTAGAGATAAATTTTCTGAAATATTATCAGAACATGGTTATAAAACTATATTTTTAAGATCTAAAAGAAAAGAACATATTATAGACTTAGTTTATAATTTAAATGATGATATAGATTTAGTTATATCTATCGGAGGAGATGGTACCTTTAATGAATCTATTAGAGGTAACTTCTTAAGAGAACATAGATTAGTATTGGGTCATTTACCTAATGGTACTACTAATGATGTAGGTACTATGTATGGATATGGTAGAGATTTAATAGCTAATTTAAAAATGCTGTTAGATGGGGAAATTAAAAAAGTAGATATAATTACTATTAATGATATACCATCTATCTATGTAGCAGGCTTTGGTAAGTACTTAAATATCCCATATTTAACTTCAGGAGAAGATAAAAGAAAATTTGGTTATATAGCATATCTTTGGAATGCTGTTAGAGAATTTTTGAAAATTACTAAGATGAGAGAAATTACCTATGAAGTTGATGGAGAAAAATATCATGGTTACTATTCATTTATGTTTTGTTCTAATTCTACTAGAATAGCTGGTTTACAAAATATATTTAATGATATTAAATTAAATGATAATAAATTTGAAGTATTGTTTTGTAATATAGCTAGTAGAAAAAAACTTATAAATAGTTTACTTTCTTTAGCAACTAACGATATTAATCATGTATCAGGTCTTTACTACTATAAAACTAAAGAAATAAAAATTCATATTGATAATAAAAAATCTACTGAATGGGATATAGATGGAGAAAAAGTAGATATAAATAATGAATATATTGATATAAAATTGGATTGTGAAACTAAGTTAATGATACCTAAAAAGAATATTCATAAATTATTTGTTTAAAGACTCTAAGTAATTAGAGTTTTTTTGTAAATAAAAATGTATTATTTAAAAAGTATTAGTTTTTTTTGAATATTCGTTATTGTTTTTTCTTTTTTTATAGTTTATACTTTTATTTAGAATAGAGTAGTCATACTCGGGATTGGTTAGGAGATGTTTTTATGAATAATAATGGAAAAATAATGTCGTTTTTAAAGAATAAGAATACCGTTACTGCATTATGCGCGATTCTTATTGTAATTATTTTGATAGTTGCTTATCAAATACGTGTTAATAATGCAACAAAACCAATAATGGTTCCTTTTGCTAAGGTTACAATTCAACCTAGAACACTTATTACTGCTGATCTAGTTGAATATAAGAAAGTACCTGCTGAAGCATTAGGTGGTAATTATATAGGTGCTGGTCAAATGAATGCTTTAATTAATAGTGGAGAAATATTTACAAACGTAAATACAGTTATTCCTGCTGGTAGTTTGTTCTATACAGAAGCATTAACTAAGTTACAAGATTTACCAGATACTGCTTTATATAATGTACCTGAAGGAGAAACTCTATACTATTTAACAATAGATATGTTAACAAGTTTCCAAAATTCGATTTTGCCAGGAAATTATATAGATTTATATGTTTCTTATAGAGATGAAAGTCAAGCTATTATCGGTAAGCTATTTAGTAATATTAAAGTACTTGCTGTTAAAACTAGTGATGGTAAGAACGTTTTTGAAAATAGTGATGAATCAAGAGTTCCTTATGTTATCTTATTCTCATTAAAAGAAGAAGATCACTTATTATTAAGAGAAATTGATGCAATTAATCAATACAACTTATCAACTATTAGAAGAATTCCAGTTCCAACAAATGTTGGTTACCAAAGTGAAGCTAAGAATGTTGAAACTTATGTAAGTAGTACAACTATTAAAGAATATATTAATACACTAGCTCTTGCTATAGATGAAGATGTAAGACAAGATTTAACTAATGAAACAGATGTTACTGATAATAATAGTAATAGTGGTGATGATACAGCTCCAGTAGTTAATCCATTTGCTGTAAGCCCAGATTCAGAAGATAATAATTAGGGGTGATAATATGAACGAGTCAATGAATTTTGGAAATATTGGCTTTAGTAATGTTACAACACAAAAGGAAGAGTCATCTCCAGCTTTTACAACAAATGAAAAAAAAGTTACTGAAGAAAATGTAGAAGAAACAAAAGTTGAAGAGAAACCTGAAGTACCTATAGAAGAGGAACAGAAAAAAGATGCTGAAGCAAAAGCTGATTTTGAAAAGACTAATGTAGTTAAAGATGCTGAAAGTTTCTCTAATGTCGATTTTGGTCCTTTAAAGAAATATTTAGATGATGATGATGTTACAGATATTTCTTACAGTAATGGTGGACAGTTATGGTTAAAAACTCTATCTAAAGGTGTTTATAGGGCAGATCAACAAGATGTTAATAATGCTTTGATAGAGAAAATTGCCTTCCAGTGTTCGAATATAATGGGTAAGACATTTAATATGGCTCATCCGTTCCTAGACTCAGAAAGTGCTGAGTTACGTATGAACTTTGTTCATGATTCGATTGCTAGAAATGGTGTAGCAGTTGTTTTCCGTAAAACACCTGCGAAGATAAGATTAAAGAAAGAAAAATTATTACAAGATAAATATGTTAGATTAAGTATCCACGATTTCTTAATTAACTGTGTTAGAGCACACTGTAATATTATAGTATGTGGAGAAACAGGTTCAGGTAAAACAGAGCTTGTTAAATACTTAGCTAGTCATACAGCATATAATGAAAAAATTATTACAATTGAAGATACTTTAGAACTTCACTTGGATAGGATTTTCCCAGAGAGAGATATTGTTGCTATGAAAACAAATAACATAGCAAGTTACTCAGACGTTCTAGTTACCTGCATGCGTCAGAACCCAATTTGGATAATACTTGCCGAGGTACGTAGTGCTGAAGCAGTTATGGCTGTACGTAACTCAATTTCGTCAGGACACTTTATCCTTTCAACTATCCATGCTGATAAAGCTGAAAGTATTCCTAACCGTATGTATTCGCTTCTTGAATCAAATCAAGATGTTGAACAGTTCTTAAAGACTATTTATCGTTATGTTCAAATAGGAGTATTTGTTCGTGGACGTTATAGTGGTATAGAAAAAAGATTTGTACGTGAAATTGCAGGTGTTTGTGAATTTCATATTACAGATGATAATAAGCCAGAATTTACTAATATTTATTTAAAGGGTGTTTCTGGTGAAGAAAAAATTCAAAATCCTTCAAAGTATTTATATGAATATTTAGAAGGACAAGGTGTAGATTTGAATAATCTATTTGGTGAAAACATTTCACGTGTTGTTGATGATGAAGGAAATAGGATTGTTGAAGATGAAGATACTAATGCTAGAGAAGGTAAGTATCCAGAAGGTGAAGAAGATGTAAATAATAAAGAAGCTTCTGAACCTAAGACTGAAGCTCCTGTTCCAACTACTGAAGCAGCTACAGTGGCACCAACTACTGAAGCACCAAGTGCACCAGTTGTACCAGTTGTTACAACACCCGCTAATCCAGTTGTGACTGAAGCACCAAGTACGCCAGTTGTACCAGTTGTTACAGCAACGATTAATCCTGTTGTAACAGAGGCACCAAGTACTCCAGTTGTTACAACAGAAAATAATTTAGTTAATTCTGTTGTCAGTGCAATGAACGGCGCAACTGATAATACATTAAATGTTAATACTAAT
>JAEEGL011699835.1_pt1 | contig 20835 bp, 11 predicted proteins | sample 9134231 | NCBI WGS metagenome assembly JAEEGL01 (sample SAMN16246548, study PRJNA631951) | gut metagenome | biome: gut microbiome; feature: rumen; material: fiber-attached | host: Bos | place: Iran: Karaj | collected 2018-10
ATATAAGTTCCGGCATCCAGAGCTTCGTCCCACTTAACGTTAACGACAGGATCGTTGTCACCATTAGACGTGACAGTCACAGTTTTAAGCGGGTCTTTTGTGAATGAATAATCCGGGTTTTTGTCAAACTTGTAAAGCTCAGCTTTCCAGGTGGCTTTAGGACCGGTCCCTGTCGCCGGGCTGGAAGCCCAGTAATGGAAATTGAATCCGTTGAACTTACCGGCAGTGGTAAACTCAACGTAATTGGTCTCTTTGCCTTTCTGGATCCATGCACCGATGCTCTCGCCGCCGTTTCTGATCGGATGATCGGACTGCGTCGTAACTCCGCCGCCGTCGCCGACAACGAGAGTAAACTCGCCCTTAAGAGTCTGAGAACTTCCGTCTGTAAATTTGCCGATGATGGATACCTTGTATATGCCGTCGGTGAGCGCGTCAACGCCCAGCAGTTCCATCATATCAGCGTCTTTCCCGTAACCGGCATTAATGAAATCTTCAGCGACCCATCCGGCTTCGGCAAATGCCGGGATCGTAGCAATCTCGGTCCGGTCTCTGTAATTATCGGCACATTCTTTTTCCTCGCCGTCCAGGGTCCATACGACTTTGTCGACAGTCTTACCATGTTCGGCGAACCAGCCGAGAATGTAGAGCTTCTGGCCGACATTAATTTTAACAGTAGAGGATCCCACAAGCCCCGAATCCGGAGTGCTCCCATCCCACTGAAGTGTATTAACGTCAGCATACATCGCGTCCATTCCGGCAACCGTCAGTGCACAAAGTCCAAGGACTAATGTCAACACTACGGCCAGCGCGATACCAAACTTCTTCATGTTTTCTCCTCCAATATTTCTTTTTGTTTTGGTTTTTGTTTCGTTTTCCATAAAAACCAAGTCGTTGTCAGTATAACATAAAAAATCAAATGCCGCAACAGTTTTTTGGCTTTACTGCATTTTTTTGTCATTTTACTATTTCCTGCCCGTTTACACTTATTTTAGCTCGTTCACCAGCCGTTTGAACGTATTGCCCCGCTCTTCAAAATTTTTGAACATGTCGAAGCTGGTGCTGGCGGGCGACAGGAGGACAACATCCCCGGCCACGGCGCACCCCCGCGCGGCGGCAACGGCTTCAGGGTACGAGGAGGCGCGGATGACGTTGACAACGCCCTCGCCCCCCGCCGCAATAAGCGACGCCTCGATCTTGTCCGCGGTGGGGCCGGTGAGGATCAGCGTTTTGACCTTGCGCATCAGATGCGCGCCCAGCGGCGAGTAGTCGAGGTTTTTGTCCTTGCCCCCGGCGATCATCACGAGGCTGCGGTCGGGGAACACGGAGAGCGCGTTGATCGTGCGCTCGGGGCTGCTGTCAATGGAACTGTTGATGTACGTCACACCTTCCAGCACGCGCACTTTTTCGAGCCGGTGCTCTACGCCGCCGAAGCGAGCGGCAACTGCGCACACGTCCTCCGGACCGATCTCCGTCCGGAGCAGCAGCGCCGCGGTCATGAGGTTTTCCACGTTGTGCATGCCCGGGAGCTGCACGTTTTCCCGCGCCAGCTCGAAGCGCTGTCCCGCACAGGCGCCGCAGCCCGCGCAGAAACCGGTGAACACGAGTTTGCCGTCGTCAAAATACGCCGTTGCGCCGTTGTGCGCCAGCGAGAGCGCAGTCTCCTTCGCGGATTTGGCGGTAAATACGTCAACGATCATATCCCCCGCGTTTTCCGCCAGGCCGCGCGCGATGCCGGCGGTGACCGCGTTGCCCGCGTTCAGCACCACCCGCTTTTTTTGAACACGGGTCTGTCCCCCGTTTAAAACCGGAGTCTGTCCCCCGTTCAAAAGCGGCCGGTCGAAAATAGCCTTTTTGGCATCGATATATTCCTGATAGTCCTTGTGCACATTCAGGTGGTTGGGCGTGATATTGGTGATCGCGGACGCTTCCGGCGAGACGCGCGTGTGCATCAGCTGGAAGCTGGATAGTTCCAGCACCACGCGGTCGCAGGGCCGGATCTGATCGAGTTTGTCGATGAGGGGGGTGCCGATGTTGCCGCCGAGCCAGATCCGCACGTCTGTATCCTTATAATGTTCCTCCAGCAGGCGCGCGGTAAGCGTGGTCGTGGTGGTCTTGCCGTCGCTGCCGGTGATGGCGTACATCGGGCAGGGGCAATGCTCCATGAACACTTCCATTTCGGAGGTCAACACCGCTCCGCTCCGCACAGCGGCGTCAATATGCGCCTCGTCCGGCCGTATTATCGGCGACCGGAAGATCAGGTCGAAGCCGCCCGCGGGCAACCCGTCCAGATACCCATCCCCGAACGTAAACCCCGCCAGCGTGCCGTCCGTCACCAGTGCCTCCGCCTCTGCCCGCGCCTCCGCGCTGTCTTTCAGGTCCAGCAGAAACACCTTTGTCGCGCCGTTAGCTTTCAAAAACCGCAGCAGCGCGCGGTTGCTGACGCCGAAACCCAGCACGGCGATCTTCTGCTCCGGCAGCCGCGCGGTGAATTCCTGCAGTCCGGTGTTTACGTATCCATTACTCATCTTTTTCTTCCTTTCTTTGCCCTGCGAAGCCGAGTGAATAGCAAAGCATTTCGTTCCCCCGGAAATGCGGCGCCATCACTCGGTTCGCAGCACTTAAAACTTAAAACTTAAAACTTATCACTTAAAACTTGCAACTTGCTTTTAAGCACTAAATCAAGTTGCCCCGGTTCCGCTCTCCCCCGCGTCGCCTTCATGCACGCGCCCTTCAGCGCCTGCAGCGCCGCCGTTTTGCCGTTCAGGTATTGCCGCACTGCCTCGGGGTTATCGCGAATGGCGTTGTCCGCCGCCGCGGCCAGTACTTTCTCATCCCGGATCAATCCCAGTTCACGCGCAGCCAGCTCCGCGGCCGGATCCGCATCCGGCCTGCCGCTCACCGCCTCGATCAGTCTTGCCACATTCGCGCTGCCCAGTTCGCCTTCCGCAATGAGCCGTACGATCGCCGCGGTCTGCGCTGTTGTCAGCAACGCCTTGCCGGGAAACACCCGGGAGATACAGAACTTGGCCGCTTCCGCCTCATACCGCCCCGCGATCTCCGCCGTGCCGCACACCGCTTCATAATACGCCGCCCGCGCCGGTTCCGAGGCGATCAGTTCCGCGTCCGCGGCCCGCAGCCCGAACGATCCAATATACCGCGTCCGTTTCGCCTCCGGTCTTTCCGGCAATGCTTTTCGTTCCGCTTCGATCAGTTCCGCGCTCACCGGCACGGGGACAATATCCCGCTCCGGCAGATACCGGTACTCCGCTGAATTTTCTTTAGCGCGCATCGGGAGCGTCTCCCACGTCTCCTCGGAGAACCGCCGGGTCTCCTGGGGCACGGCCTCTCCCGCCTCCAGCAGCGCGGTCTGGCGCCGGACTTCGAAATCGATCGCCGCCCGCATGAACGCAAAGGAATTGATGTTTTTCAGTTCCACCCGGCTGCCGGGCGGATCGCCGGGGCGGTGAACGGAGACGTTGACGTCAATGCGCATACTGCCCTCGTTCATCCGGCAGTCCGAGACCCCCGCGTACACCGTGTACAGCCGCAGCTTTTCCGCGAATTCCGCCGCTTCCGCGCCGCTCCGCAGGTCGGGTTCGGTGACGATTTCCAGCAGCGGCACCCCCGCGCGGTTGTAGTCGATGCGCATTGCGCCGTCCGCGCCGTAATTGACCTTCGCGGCGTCCTCCTCCATATGCATGCGGCGGATGCGGATCGCAACTTCGTCCTCGTTTTTGAACACGGGTCTGTCCCCGTGTTCAAAAGCGGGTCTGTCCCCGTGTACAAAGATCGCGCCGCCGGATGCCAGCGGCAGTTCGGCCTGAGTGATCTGGTAGCCCTTCGGCAGGTCGGGATAAAAATAGTGTTTGCGGTCGAACCGGACCTCCCGCGCGATCTCCGCGCCCAGCATCAGCCCTTCGCGCACCGCCGGGGCCAACACGCGCCGGTTGAACCGCGGCAGCGCCCCTGGGTAGCCCATGCAGATCGGGCAGACGTTGACGTTGGGCGTCAACGAAAACTCCGCCGGACACCCGCAGAACATCTTGCCGGCGCCTTTGACCTCGATATGTATCTCCAGGCCGATCACGGCCTCGTATTGCCTTCCTGTCTCCCCGGCCAACGCCGCCGTGCCTCCTCGCTTCACCTGTGAAGATAAGCGCGTATCCCCGCGGAAAACCGTTCGAGCCCGTCTTTGAGCAGCATTTTCGGGCAGGCAATATTCATGCGCAGGAAGCCTTCGCCGCTCCGGCCGTACACTGTTCCGGCCGTTATGAAAAGGCCGGTCTTTTCGCGAAGGAACCGGGCCACCTCCGCGCTGCTCCCCACGGCGCTGATATCCAGCCACAACAGGTACGTGGCGTCGCCGTGCACGAGCCTGACCTCCGGCACGAATTCGCGCAGGTACGCTTCCACGGTCTTGCGGTTGCTATCAATATACTCCCGCAGCTCGTCCAGCCACTCCCCGCCCTTTTCAAACGCGGCAATGGCGCCCACGGTGGCAAACGCGTTGGGCTCGGCGACCTCGTCGGTATTGACCGCGCGCCATACTTTATGCCGCAGCACGGGATCGGGCACGTATATTGCCGCCGTATGCAGCCCCGCGAGATTGAACGTTTTTGTCGGCGCGATGCATGTGATGCTGATATCCCGGCACGTTTCGGAGACCGATGCAAACGGCACATACTCCGTCCCCGGCGCGGTTATATCGCAGTGGATCTCGTCGGAGATCACCGTGACGTGATGTTTTTTGCACAGTTCGCCGATACGGGAGAGCGTCGCGGCGTCCCAGATCTTGCCGATGGGGTTGTGAGGGTTGCAGAGGATCATCAGCGTGGTCTGCGGGTCGGCCAGCTTCGCGTCCAGATCGTCGAAATCGATGCTGTACTCACCGTCTTTATATACCAGCGGACTTTCGCAGACGCGGCAGCCGTTGTTTAGGATACTGTTGAAAAAGATATTGTACACCGGGGTCTGGATCACGACGTTTTCATTGGGCGTGGTCAATTTACGCACGATGCTGGATATGGCGGCCACGACTCCCGTACAGAACATCAGCGCGTCTTTATCCATTTCGATTCCGTGCCGTTTTTTCCACCAGCCGATATATGCGCCGTACCACTCATCGGTTATGTCGGAATACCCGAAAATGCCATGTGCCGCGCGCTTTTCGAGGACCTCTATGATCTCCGGCGCGGTGGCAAAATCCATGTCCGCGACCCACATGGGAAGCTCGTTTTCTTTGACCGCCCACTTGATGCTGTCGGTGCTTCTCCGGTCATGCACGGTGTCAAAATCGTACTTCATGCTATCCACTCCGGTCTGTCGGATCTTTTGACGATGTCTTTGGCGAGGATCACGGTGCGGGCCGGATCGACCTTGTCCTTTTCTATGATCAGTTCGCCTATGCTGTCCGCTTCGATGCGGCCGCTTGCGGGGTTGAACACGCTGTCCACTTTGCCGGTGAGCCCGGCGTCAACGTTCGAATACTCGAACGCCAGCGTAGTATTAATGAGCTTGCAATTGACCATTTTCAGGCGGTCAATGTAGCACATCCCCTGCAGGCTCTCGATGGTGCAGTTGACAAACGTGAGGTCCTGCGAATTCCAGCCCAGATATTCGCCGGAAATGAACGAATCGTACACGGTCACGTTTTTGCTGTTCCAGAACGCGTCTTTCGTGAGCAGCCGCGAATTGCGGATAACGATGTTTTCGGCGCCGTCAAAGGCATAATTGCCGTCCAGCGTCAGGTCGTCAATGTCAATATTCCGACTGTTCATGCCGAAATACGGCGCCCCGGAGGCAGTGACTTTATTGAGCGTGATGTTTTCGCAGCTCCAGAACGTCTCTTCGGCTTTGTGGAACGATACGTTCTCGAGTTTGACCCCGTCGCAGCGCCGGAAGTTTTTGGGCGCCTCGATGGAGGTATTTTTGATATGGATGTTTTTGGAATACCACACGCCGGCGCGCGCCATTTCGAACCAGGTGCAGTTGTCGGCGTATACGTTATCACAGTACCACAGCGGATATTTCCAGCGGAAAAGGCAACAGGACAATTCCACGTCGCGGCATTCCTTGAGCGGCGATTCGCCGTTGTCGAACACGCTGTCAACTACTTTGATCCCGCTCTTCCCGAACAGCGCGCGTTCGCCCGCAAAGGACATCTGTGTGTATACTTCTTTTTGTTCGCCCATGTCGATCATCCTTTCCGGGTGCCAAACTTATTATATTATACCAATAATCGATTGCTAAAGTCAAAGCGCCTCCTGCTCTCGCTCGTTTCCTGCCTTCGGGCCCTTCTCGGAGCACTTGACAAGGCGTTTGGAACTGCCGGGCGCCTTCCGGAGGCACTTGATTGTCCATTTTGAATCAATAGTTCAACGATTTTCGTGAGTTTTGCCAAAAATCCTCTAACTTGGCGCCTTCTAAAGGCTATTCAAAGCCACAGGCGGCTTCTGAGAAAACATAAAGTTAGAGGAAAAATGACTTGACGGCCAAAAATCGTTGAATTTTGCCTGGAAAATGAGCGAGAATGGCAAAAAAGTTCAACGAATTTCGGCATGATCATCTAAAATCGTTGAACTTTCCCCAAAGCACCCCGAAAAATGAGCAAGAGCAATAATTAAACTCACTTTATTCGAAAGTGCAGCCCTGATAAGGGCCTTAGCTGCTGCAATGATTGATTTAGAAGGCACATCTGCAGTATAATTGACAAGAACTAACCGGGGAAAACGCTTAACTTAAACAGAGTAACCCAACATTATACAAGGGAGTTGACGCAATTATGAACTCATTTGACAATACAAAGAAAGTCAGGATCGGCGTTTTCGGCGGCGCGCGCGGGTCGGTGATGGTCCATCAGCTGCTGAATCATCCGGATGCGGAGCTGGTTGCCGTCTGCGACAAATATGAGCCGCTGCTGGAGAATTGTCAGAACGCCGCCCGCGAAGCCGGCACGCAAATTGCCACCTATACCACATTTGAAGAGTTTATTAAACACGATATGGACGCCGTTGTCCTCGCCAACTACGCGCACGAGCACGCGATCTACGCAGTGAAGTGCCTGGAGGCGGGAAAGCACGTGATGTCTGAGGTGTTGCCTGCGGAGACCCCGGCGCAGCTCGTAAAGCTCATCGAGACCGTGGAGCGCACCGGCCTGATCTACTCCTACGCCGAAAACTATTGCTACATGAAGGCGCCGTTCGAGATGTGGAAGCGGTACCGCGCGGGCGACATCGGCGAGATCCAGTACGCCGAGGGCGAGTACATCCACGACTGCACTTCCATCTGGCCCGACATCACGTACGGCGAGCGGGATCACTGGCGCAACCGGCTGTTCGCGAACTTCTACTGCACCCACTCGTGCGGTCCGCTGATCACGATCTCCGGGCTGCGCGCGGTGAAAGTCGTGGGCTTCGAGACCAACCTCAACATTGAAGAAAAGCAGCTGCGCGTAGGCATACCCGAACGCGCCGGCATCGAAATGATCACGCTGGAGAACGGCGCCATCGTCAAGAGCATTCACGGCGGCCTCAAAATGGAGCCCGGCAGCGTCAACTACCAGGTCTACGGCACCAAAGGCATGATGCAGTCCCGCCGCTACGGCAGCGAGGAGTTCAACATCTACCGCGAGGGCAATAAAGTCTGCCAGGGCACGTGGGACAATTACGATCCGTCCAACGACATCGGCAGCAGTATTGCCGTCAAATCCCAGGGCCACGGCGGCAGCGATTTCTACACCACCCACTGCTTCATCGAGAAGATCCTCGGGCGGCCGGACGGGGACTGGTGCATTGACGTTTACACTGCGGCCAACATGGGCCTCTGCGGCATAATGGCCTGGCGCTCGGTGCTGGCGGGCAACGCTCCGATGGACATTCCCGACTTCCGCAACCTGCCGGACCGCGACAAATTCCGGTTCGACAACGCATGCTGCACGAAGGAGGTCGCCGGTGATCAGTTATTGCCCAAGACCTCCCACGGCGATGTGTATATTCCGGATGAAACATTTGAGAACGTGCGTAAACAGTGGCTGCGCGAGCCCAATCCGATCAGCGACCTGTTCTGAGGCAGCAAGGGGGCAAAAGCGGCAAAAGCGGCAGCGCTCACTCTCCCCGCTGTTCGATCTCAAGGCCGGCGAACATAAATTCATTTACTGACATTGCCAGCGGTTTGCCCGAGTACGTGTGCAGGCCGCTGACGATTATTTTCTCCGGCAGCACCAGCGGATACGCCCCGGTGTAGTCCGCGGAGTCGTATCTGCTGTTGAAGTCGGCAAACAGCATCGGCGGGCGCTCGCTGTCCCCCGGATTGCGGTCGTCAATATACAGTCCGTCAATGTCGATCGTCCGCGGCAGATAACACGTGTACCCGAAATCGTGGTCAAACGAGTTTGCGCCGCCGATGAGCACGGCATTGGCGTATTTGCCGTTTTTCGGATAGAAATAACAGTCGCGGATGATCAGGTCGCCGTTCCAGGAGGAGCCGTAGTCGGAGCGCAGGTTGACCAGATTGCTGCCGTACACCGCGCAGTTTTCGAGACGCGCCGTACCGTGGCCGATGAGATTGACGCCCTGGTGGCCGAAATGGCAATTGCGGAGAGTGACGTTGCAGACGCCCATGTGCGCGTCGAAGCGGCTCAGCCGGCAGCCGTCAAACAGGATATTGCGCGAATAGTTCGACGCAAATGTGCCCCAGTACGCGGTGTCGTTGATGCTGCGGGACTGGATGACGTTGACCCACGCGAGCCCCACCGTCGAAGTGGCCTGGCACTCGTACGAGCCCATGGCGGAAGGCAGGCCGCCGGAGCCGGTGGTCCAGTACGTCTTGTGCGGCGTGATGACGCAGTTTTTCATGGTGATGCCGCAGCACTGCGAGATCATGAAAAAGCCTGCGTACGGTGCGCCGGTGCTGCCTTCGCCGGTGATATAGTGGCAGACGTCCTCGATCAACAGCTGCGAACGCTGGATATCGATGCCGCGGTTGTAGTAGTTATATTCACTTTTGGCGCGGTTGGCAATGGTGGTGAATATCCCGCCGCGTATCGTAAGGGGCGGTTCGTCGACCAGTTTGTACGTCGCCGATGTGACACTGGCATAGTCCCAGATCACCGGCGTCGACGGGTCGACATTCCCCTCCCCGTCCACCAGGATCACTTCGCGCATGGGAGTGCCATCGTTCTGATTTACGCCTTTGCGGATGTACTGGAGGACGCGGTCGTTGAAAACGGTGACCAGCGCCTTCCCCGGCAATTCCCCTCCGACGTCAATATGCTCCTGCCCCGCCGCAAGCGTGCCAATAGCCCCGCCGAGGCTGCCGGTTTTCACTGAGGACGGTACGTGGAACAAATACAGCGAAAGCTGCCCGGGATCAAGATTGCTGTCGTCGATCACAAAATGGGCAACGGACCAGTCGATGCCGGTGGTGATCCTCGCATTTATTCCGGTTTCGATATAGTATGTGGCGTCTTCACGCGCCAGAATCAATTTTCCTGTTTCGTTCGCGGCTTTATGTGCCTTGTATATCGCCTGTGAGTCGTCTGTGACGCCGTCACCCGCCGCGCCGAATTCCTCGTAGGTCAAAAACTCGCCATAGTCTTTAACGAAAGCGGCCGGTTCAGTTATCCGGGCCGGTCCCGCGTCCGGATCCGGCGGCAAGTCTGTTTCCTCGTTTAAAAAGTCCCGGAACAGCCGGAAAAAACCGAGGGTCTCGTTTGATAATATCAGGATCTGCTGCGCGTCGACGTTTACATATCCCTTGGTGCTGCCGCCGACGCCGGAAAAGTAGTGAAAAACGAGTTCCGGTGATGCCGGATCTTCGTTGACCGAGGCATACTCCATCGTTTCACCGGTGTGCGTAAACACGTATTTGCGGATATATTCGGCGGCAACGGCGGCCAATTCGTCCCCCGCCTCCACACGGATCTTATAATCCGAGATCGGACGCCCGCACACCGTCAGCCCGCGCGCCATCATAAACGGATGGAACGCGTAATAATAGTCCGGCGGCAACGCTTCCACTCCTGCCGGCTCCAGATTTTCTGTATAGTATTCGACTGCGGCGCGGGTGCTTTCCTCGCTGCCGCCTTCGATCACGAGACCGCCGCCCTGCGCGTAAATGCGGTAGCCTTCAAAGGACAACACTCCGCCCTCCGGCTCGCCCGCATCCTCCGCCAGCCGGACCAGCACAGTACCGGGCTCCACAATCGCGTCTGTCGGATCTCCATCAGCCGCAGTGCCGTTTTCTTCTCGCCGTTTCGTGCAGCCGCACACCGCCGCGGTCAATACGCACCCCGCCAGGAACAAGGTCAACAGCCTAACAACTATTCGCTGCCGCCTGCTCCCGCGTATGCGCATTGCCCCGTTTAGCCCGGCTCTCATGTCAACTGCCTGCCTTTCGCTTTATATTCACTTTATATAATAGCGCATGAAGCTTCTGAAAAACAAGCGGCCACCACTAGCGGAGGCCGCAATTCCTTTTTTTAATGATTTCGGCCTCCCAAATGAGCTAAAGCGGAGGCCGCAATTCCTTTATTTTGAGATTGTAGCCTCCGCAACGAGAAAAAGCGGAGGCCGAAACTCAATTAGCCGCGTTTCCGCCGGAGAAGTACCGCGGTAACTGCGGCAGCGACTGCCAGCACCGCTGAACCGACCGCGATCACTATTATCAGACCAGTACGAGACTTATCATTGTTATTTGGAGTTGTATCTGCGATCTCCTTTTCTTCTTCTGTGGTCGTAGGTTTATCAGTCGCCGCAGGTTCGCCAGTCACGGCAGTCTCCTCGGTGGTCACAGGCTCCGCCGTCGCTTCACCGGTGGTCGTCGTTGTTGGCTCCCCGGTCGCCGCAGGCTCATCAGTCGCCGCAGGCGTATCCGTAGGAGCGCCCGGCTCCCGGCCGTACACCTCGAGTTCACCGATCTGGGAGAGAGACGTGCCGGTGTTGTCCGCCACTTCGCTGTGGCGGGAAATTGCCACCTTCACATAGCGGCCTTCCACCGGATCGAACGTGTACTTCTGATCGATCGCCTCCGACAGCTTCAGGTCGGTGACCGCGGCCACCTCGGTCCAGTTCTTGCCGTCCGCAGAAACCAGCAGTTTATAGTTTGAAGGCATCGAAGCGCCGTCGTTGTAGATGCAGGGCTTTAGAATTATCGTTTCCAGCAGATATACATCCTCCAGATCCACTTTGATCTCCACCGGGTCGTTGCGGCCGATACCGGAGAACGGATCCACCGACCAGCCGGCGTTGGTGCTCTGGTCGAGCGGGACGTTGACGCCGTCGGTCAGGAACGCCTTCGCCCAGTAAGTACCGTCTTCGTATGAGTTGGCCGCGGTGACCTTGCGGCCCAGCGCCAGATTGACGCCATCCTGCGCGTACGGGATCAGTTTGCCCTGCGCCTTGAGCAGGTCGCTCTGGGCTTTGTCCACCTGTGTCTGTGTGGCCGTCTCATCGGCGGCGATCCGCTTCGCCTCCGCCAGCGCCGCGGTGAACGCGTCTTTGCCGGTGTCTTTGTACTTGCCGAGATCCAGCGCTTCCGCATCCGCGATCGCCTTGTTCAAATAGAACAGGTTCACGACATCTTTGACCTCGTACTTGTACACCGCGTCCGCCTGCAGCAGGATGCCGTCCCCCGCCAGCAGCGACACGGTGTATACGCCGTTCTTGTCGGGGGTCATTGCCACCGGTTTGCCCGTTTTGTCGCTGATATAGCTGAGCGACTTCACCGCGCTGTCGAGGGTAAATTTCACTTCCACGCTGTTCTTGTAGTCGCGGTTCACCAGCATCACGTATGCCCGGCCGGACGCGTCCTCCATGTGGCTGAGCGTCAATTTCATATCGTAGTCCACGGGCTGGATCAGGAAGCCGCCGGGCAACTGCCGGTAGCCATTGAAGGTCGTTCCCGTGTGGAAAACGTCATACGTCTCCAGCTGCATCAGTGTGGGGCCGAGTTTCTGCACGCGGGCGTTGATCTCGCTCACGGGGACAAACAGGTCGGTGGGGTTGTTGTCAATATCGATCACCGCCGGACCGTACGTCTCCGCCGAGTTGGCCCGGGGCGTTTTCCAGCAGAAGTAGGAGATCTGCTTGACGCCGCCCGCCAGCGACGCAAACACCTGATAGCGGATCTCGTTGGCGTTGGGCCGGTGGTTGCCGTTCCAGCTCATCGCCTGGATGTACGTGGCGCCGGGCACGCCCAGCGTCTTGCTGATGTTGCGGTTGTACTCCAGCTGCGAGTACAGCAGGCCCTCGTTGCAGGCCGGCGCGGTAAATGTATACGCGTCGTACATCACGTAATCCAGCGAAAGCCCGTATTTGTTTTTAAGTTCGTTCTGGAGTCCGGTCACGTTGGCCTCGTACGCGCCGCAATAGTTCATGTGCGCCACCGCGTAAGGCATTACGCTCTTGATCAGCGCGATCGCCCGCGCGTACGGCACCGAATTCGCCGGTTCGTCGGTCACGTAATACGCTGCTACGCCGGGGATGTGGGAGTAACGTTTCACAAATTCCAGGATCACTTCGTCGGATTGCGAAGACCAGGTGTTGCCGTTGAACGCCTGCTCGCTGACCGTGACGTCCAAGCCGCGCTCGTATGCCAGCGCCAGCGCCTTCAGTATGTTTTCGCGGGTGAGTGCGGTGCCGTCCAGCGCGAAATTCAGCTCAACGTTGGTAATGCCGCCGTTTTTAAGGTTGTCGAAGGTGGCGGCGTTGACCTCGGAGCCGTAGAAATACGGAATGAAGGCTACGATCTGAAACTTTTCCGCCGGTTTGTATTCTTTGACCGTTACGGTGCATTCGTAGGTCTTGCCGGTCGCTTTATCGGTAACGGTGATCACAGTGTCTCCGTTGGCCACGGCCGTGACCGTACCGTCCGCACTCACGCGGGCAACGGCATTGCTGCCGCTCTTAAACGTGGCCGCGACTGTCTGATTGCCCGGATCTGCCGTCAATTTCAGCCAGTCGATCTCGCCCGGATTCATCAGCAGCGCTGTTTTATTGATATTGACCACCACATTTTCCTCCCCGCTGACTTTGCCGTACAGCTCCAGTTCGCCCAGCGACGAAAAGTACGCGCCGCCCTGATCCTGCATGCCGTGGCGCGTGATGTGTATGCGGAAATACTTCATTGCCGTCGTATTGATGTCGTATATCACCGGCTGGACTTCTGTGTTGGAATCTGCGTGGACGCTTTTGCCGGTCTCGCTGATCAGCGTGGTCCAGCTGCCGCCGTCCAGCGAATACTGCAGTTCATAATCCTTCGGGAAACCGTCGCCGTACGCCCACTTCATGGGCTTCAGCACGATCCGCTGTACGTCGTACTTTGCGTCCAGCGTGAGCGTGATGTCCACCGGATCGTACTCGCCCATCGGGTGCAGCGTGTCGCTGTTCCAGCCCAGTTTGACGTTGCCGTTCGCGTATGTTTCCCACTCGCCGTCCACCAGCATGGACACGTCAAAGAAACCCTCCGGCGGCACGTAGCTGCTGGTAGCGGTGACCTGTTTGAACAGCGCGACGTTGCTCAGGCCGTCAATACCCGTTTCCGGCACCGTATCCGCCCGGGCCGTTCGTTCCGGCACCCGCGCGAACTGTACCAGCGCACAACACAGCACGATGGCAACGATCGCCGCCAGACAGCATTTCCATACTTTCATGGTCTGCCTCCAAATAGTGGACAATAATATTGAGCGCCGTTTCTTTGCGCTCCCCAATGCCGGTATTATACTACTTCCGTTGTAAGTTTCAAGTTGCAAGTTTTAAGTTTTAAGTTATAAGTTGCGGAGCGGCAATCGCCGCGGATTTCATGGCGTCGCGGAGCGAACGTATAAGTTGAAAGTTTCAAGTGATAAGTGATAAGTTGAGGAGCGAACGTATAAGTTGAAAGTTTCAAGTGATAAGTGATAAGTGATAAGTTGAGGAGCGAACGTATAACTTAAAACTCCTCAACTTAAAACTCCTCAACTTAAAACTTAAAACTTATAACTTATAACTAATCATCATGAGCAGGTGTTCCTCTCCCATGTCGTAGTAAAGGCGTATTGCCCCCGCCGGCGGCACGTAGACGTGGAAGACTTCTTTGATGTCGTCGGGGAGCGTTGACAGCGCGGCCGCCGCGTCCGGGAATCGCTCCAGCAGTTCCGGCAAATACGCCACAGTGCTCGCCTGCTCGAAGACCGCAGTGTACAATATCCCCGCCTCCACCAGATCCTGGAAGATATGGCTGCCGTAGCTCAGTTCGGGAATGTAGCCCGCGCGCGACTCGGAGATCTCCGCGATCATCGAAAACTCGCTGATATCCGCAAACGCCGACGGCACGCCCAGTTCCGGCGACGACGTGCAGATCCGGCCCGGCGTCAGGAGCAGCAGGTGTTTGCCCTGGGAGCGGTAGGACCAGTTGACCTCCGAAAGTGCCGTTTTGACCTCGTATTTACGGCGGTACGGCAGCTGATAATACTTGATCGGATCGATGTACACCACCGCGTCCGGCGCCAGTTCCCGCGAAAAGCCCATGGACACTCCCCTGGTCTCCAGAATTATATTGCCTGCGGGGATATTATCAGGAACATTGACCTTGTCCCCCTCCGCCGTGAGCTGCAGCGGCCGGCACTGCAAAAGATCGATCACGTAGCTGCCGTCGGGCGCGAAGTTGATCGTGTATTCCGTATCCACCGGGTATTCGTAGCGGGTCTGGATCAGTTCGAGCATGTCCCGCATGTCCGCCATCAGCTGCGCGTTGCGGGTCAATCCGTCGCAGGTCACGAACAGCACCTCGCGCCAGGCGCCGCGTTCCTGCAGGACCTGTTCCGTGTCATAGTTATGCGTGTACATCAGGAGTTTCAGGTAGTCCGGCACGATTTTACTGAGCTTCAGCGCGTCGAAGCCTTCCACGTCGTTGGCCGCGGCGCTCACGGCGTCCACGATGCGCTGCGAGAACTGCTGCCGGTCCGACGCTGCGGAATGCAGCAGCTTCGTCGGATCGTCGAGGGGGACAATGCGCGGATACGAACCGGTCCGGCGGTCAACGGCCGCAGTCCCCAGCCCCATCACCAGCCGCAGCATGCCGGATCTCGGCCGCTCGGCGCCGATGCGGTACGGGCTCGCGGAATAGCCTACACCCGCGGCGCAGGGCATGAAAAAGCCGTCGTACCGGGAGCCGGAAACACGCTGCACCAGTATTGCCATCTGTTCGTCGCGTTTGTCCAGCCCGCGCCGCCGTCGGTAATCCAGGGCGGACAGGCTCATCGTGCTGGCATAGACCGTCTTCACCGCCTCTTCGAACTTCTGCAGGCGATCTTCAGGCGAACCTTGGCTGCCGCAGAAGACCGATTCGTATTTGCCCGCGAACGCGTTGCCGAAACCATCCTCCAGTATCGAGCTGGAGCGGACGATCACCGGATCGCCCCCGTAATAGTCGAGTATCCGGCGGAATTCCGCCTCGATGCGCGGCGAGAATCTGCCCTCCATTATACGCTGCTCAAACTCCTTCGCCAGCGTGAAATAGCCTTCCGGCGTACGCTGTTTTATGCGGAGGTCCCAGAAGCCGTTGTCCACGATATACGCGTAGAATACGTCCGAGCCGATGTAGTACGAATCGTGGGGCTCGAAGCGCGCGAAAATGTCCGGGCGGTGATTCTCCACGATCTTGCGCGCCAGCAGCATGCCGCACGCTTTGCCGCCGATCATGCCGGTGCCCACCATGCGGGAATGGATCTCGAAATAATCCTCCGGCGTGAAGTTCTGCTTGATCAGCTCCCGCATTTTTACGTCGCGGGTCAACATTATATTGCAGATCTTGGAGCACTCGTCGCTGACGTCAATGCCGTTTTCGTGCAGCAGCTTCGTGCGGGTAAAGAAGCGCTCCCAGCTGTCCACGTTCTGATCCGCCGCCTGGCTCGCCGCCTTGTTCATCACACTGTAGAACCGGCTGACTTCCGTGCCGTCGGAGAGGACGGTGAAGCTGTTGTCCACGGTGCTCAGATGGTACGGCTGGAACATTGTCTGCGAATAGCGGTTCCAGACTTTGACCGGGCGCACGTATATGTCCCCGGCGTCGGTGTACACGTCCAGAAACAGCTGCGTGGTGTCGCGTATCGTAGCGATGGCGTCAAAAGAATGGCGGCCGCGGATGACCGGGAAAAACGCGACGGTGTCGAGGATGAACAGGAACGGGCAGGTCAGGTGGAAGAAGTTGCCCATCATAAGGTCGGTGGACCACGCCTGCTCGAGCTCCGACAGGCAGTCGAACACGTAGAACGCGTCCTTACCTTCCCGCTCGATCAGGTTGTGGATGTTGACTGTGAAGGTCTCGAAGCGGTGGGACAATTCCACATGCTCGATCTTCAATCCCTCCTGCGGCTCGAGGATCGGCGCGTGCTCCGCAAAGCGGACGTATATGAGATTGCGACGGTCGTTGATCGCCTGCTGCGCAAACTTCCGGGCAACGTACCGGAACTCATCCAGTGAGGGCACGTGCCATACGACGTTGTCCCCCAGCCGGATGTACTGAAGCGCCTCGTCCATGTCCGGTATACCGGAACAGGTTTTTTCGAATGCTGCCATAACGGACCTCCACAACAAAAAGGCGCCTTGGTAAAACCAAGACGCCTTTGCCTTTGTGGTCAATATTATAGCGTTAATACGGACCGCTGTCAATCCATATCAGATTTTCAGCTTCTCGCCGCGATCAGGTTGCCCACCGCGATGCGCAGAGAGTTGAACAGCTCGTCGTCATCGCTGTAATTGCCCAGGGACGTGGTGATCTGCTTGATGATCAGGTCCGACGTGCCCTCGCCGTACAGCTGGTCCAGGATCGTGAAGTAATCATAGTCCTCGGCGCCGTCGCGGACGGACTCAAGACGCAGGCAACCTACCAGTTCTCCGTCGCAGTGCAATCGCAGACAGTTCTCCCGTAATAGCGTTGCAGATCGAGCTACTTTGTAATCCTCCGTTTAATCTATCCGTGATAGTTGTTATATATGATCTCACTGCATACCTTTAATCTTTCCTCAAGACTCATATTTAAATCAGGAACATATTGATCGATCCATGAATACCGTTCCGGCGGTATTGCTCCCTCGGTCACAAGTTTGCCGTCCAGTGTACTGACCAGGATCTCGCTATTATCAAGATAACGATTTAACTTCTCTGCAAACGAGACCATTTCGCTTACCGGCAGACAATCCTTGCCGTTTTGATTAAATTGAACTGTCTCACTTTCTGCCAAATAAAAGCCTGCTGTATCCGAATAACTGTATATTGAAAAACCGTAACATGAGATACCCTGGTTTGTATATGGAATGTATTCTAAAACAAAGTATACGTTATCAACTGAACAAATACTGTAGCTTTTCCATTGTGAATGAAAACGGCTGAGCGAAAACGTCATTTTATCATTTGATGTACTGAGAAGGGCAAGAGAATAATAGGGATAATAGTCATCTTGATACGTCTGCTCTACCTCGATCGTTTCAGACACCCCATCTCCGTCGAAATCCACTGTCGTACTTTTTATTACTGACGTTTTACGATCATCCTCGTTGTCAACGCTGTTGCCCGGATCATTATTCGTTTTATCGTTTAAGTCTTGCTTTTCTTCATTATTCAACAGAAATGCGTTATTAAATGCTTCAGTTTCAGTCGCTCCGAACCCGATGTAATTATCAGAGCAATAATAATAAAGCTCTACACCGTTGCCCGCACACACTTGTCCCTGTTTTGACTCGACAGAGATACCCACAAATATACTGCCGCTTACACCATTATTTAATTGCCCTGCATAAGTTGGGATAATGACATGGAGCGGCAGGTCTTCTGCCATCATCGCTTCTGAATAATCAATGCCGGCATCGAAAAGCAGTCCGTTTTCCACATCTTCGTATTTCATTTTATCAACATAATCACCGGCTACGCCATAAAATGAAATGTCCTCGCATAACTTTAAGTCAAAAAATGAGTTCCAGGTATTTTCCGCGGCTCTGGCGTATATGCTGAAATCAAAGTAATCGTCTAACTGTTTCCCCGGATTTGATGAGCTCCATGTAAAAATCCAATCCTTATTGTCAATTCCAAATGCACAGTCTACATCGAATTCTGAATCGACCTCAACAGATGACGGAACTGATAAAAACGCAAAATATGGATCTGATTCATTGCCGCCGGCGGTAGACAAAATAGCGTTCAAATTTGATACCTGTACTCTGTTCTTTTGAATACTTTTCTCGTTGATCGGATCAGAAGGATGATTGCCGGTTATGTTGGCGTTATTTAAAATTGACACTATAATTGTCATAATCATTATCAGCGCAATAACAGAAGCGGCAATCACGGATAACTTTCCAACATTGATGCTCTTATTTACTGTTTTACCTCCGGTCCCCGATTTGTATTTTTTGCGAAGATCGGAAGCTGCTTCAATATGACAGTCATCAATACTGACTATTGAATCATATAACTCATCTGTTTTCATGTTTCTTTTCCCTCCTTTTTATACAATCAAACAGTTTTCTCCGCACTCTAAATAGTATTGAGCCGACAGTACTGGTATTCATACCCATTATTCCGGCAATACTTTTAATATCTTCAAAAAAATAATACCGCAGAACAAAGATGTTTCTATAACGCTCCGGCATTCCGCTTATGTACTCTTCGAGCAAAATCATAAAATCGGTTTTCGTAATATCGTCGGGAATAATCGCCCTGAGTTCCTGGATCAACGCTTCGTCAATGTCTGAAACTGTATCCACGGTAACTCCAAACAACTCAGCTAATTCTTTAATAAGCTGATAATGAGGTCTTCTACTGCCACACTCCCATTTGGATACAAGATCCGGAGATACGTTAAGCTTTTCCGCCAGCTGTCTTTGCGTCAATCCGTTTTGAATTCTTAACTTGAAAATGGTTTCGCCAATTGACATAACGCACCCCCTTTCAATGTGCATTATAAAATAAAAAGCAGGCCGTGTCACTGGACAAAAAATTGCAAAAAAGCAGGGGCTGTTTGTCCGCCTCGCTATTGCAAGGATTCCAAACAGCCCCTAAATTGATAGTTCATTTAATTGGCAGCGCAGCGGCTCAGCTTTTTGCGGCGATTAGGTTGCCCACCGCGATGCGGAGCGAGTTGAACAGTTCGTCGTCATCGCTGTAATTGCCCAGCGACGTGGTGATCTGCTTGATGATCAGGTCCGACGTGCCCTCGCCGTACAGCTGGTCCAGGATCGTGAAGTAATCATAGTCCTCGGCGCCGTCGCGGACGGACTCAAGTCTCAGCGAACCCACGGGGTACGCGTCGTAGGAATGATCTTCGAGCTGGCTGTAGCGATCGCTGCCCTGGTAGAACTGCCCCTCTGCATCTTTGAAGCCGCTGTATACCAGAATGCCGTTGCCGTAAACGTTGTACGGGTAGGAATTATCCGTCTCATGCAGCGCCTTCCACGGATAAGTACCGCCGTGCCAGTCGTTGACCAGGTAGTAAAGGAAGCCGTCGACGTTGTACATCTTCTGCTGCCAGAACAGGAGACGATGTTCGATCTCCGGATCGTCGATGGACAACGTGATCTCCGGATGATGCGGGAACCGCGTCACGTACCACCACACCTCGTCGCCGCCGGCCTGTTCCGCCGCCATGCGGTCAACGAACGTGCCCAGATTCTTCTCCAGCATCGCGGTGTAGTACTGGAACATCAGTTTCGGGTTGTTCTTGTAATCAGCCATCGTGTTGAAGAAGTAGGTGTGGACGCACCAGATGTTGACAACGCCGGACACGTAGCTGAAGTAGTCTTCGGTAGAGCTGCCGTTCATAGCCTGATTGATGTGCATCGGCGCGATCAGTTTGTATTGATTGCCGAAGATGCTCTTGATCATTTCACCCAGGTTGATGATGTTGTCCAGCATGCCCTTGTTGAGCGGCTCGTCCACGGGATAGAAATACGCTTTGGCCAGCCACTCTGGGTTCTGCTTGAGGTAGTTGTACGCGTTCTGCACGCGCGCCTGCGTCACGCGGTCGGTGCCGAAGCCCACGGGGTTGAAGCACTGCACGCGGGGATCGTTCAGATACTTGTTGACCCTGGGATCCGGGAACGGGTTTGTATGTATAATATTTCCATTATCATCTTTACTTTCCTTCTCTGCGTCCATATACGGCAGGTTGTATGCGTTGACCTTGTTTTCCAGCAGATAATCGTAATACTTGCAGTACGTGAGGCTGTCATCACCGTTGTAGAGCCACGGCGCGTTGGTAGAGTAAATATTCCACCAGGACAGGTCCGCCTGGATCTTGCAGCTGCAGGCATCGGGCAGCGCGAAATTCCAGACGTACACGTAAACTTTGGCTTTCTTGATCTCTCTGCCCGCGCTGTCTTTAATGGTGAGGGTCGCGGAGTATTGACCCGCTTTCGTGGTCTTTTCGGTGTAGACTTTGATCAGGAACGTCTTGCTCTTGTTCGCCTTGAGGTCGAAGCTGCCTTCCAGTTCGGGGATGGGGTCAACGATGGATTGACCTTCCACGTCGTCAAAATAGTAGCCGTAGCAGATCACGTATTTGAGGGTGTTGCCCGACCCGTCGGTAAACGGCGTCAATTCGGCGGTAAGCCCCGTTTTGGCCTTGGTGGAGGCCAGCAGGAACTGCACGCCTTCGATCTCGTTCTTCGCCATGCGGATCTGGTAGGTGTTGAGGCCGGTGGACTTGGTGGAGGCTTCCGGCGTTTTTACGTACGGATGGTTGAACCAGAGCGTTATGTCGGAGTCTTCGTTGGCCGCGTTGATCTTGGTGTTCGGGACTGCCGGCGCTGTGTCGGAAGCACTGTTGATCAGCTGCTCCGCGCGCTTCTGATCCGCCTCGGACAAC
>JAEEGL015550632.1_pt1 | contig 20835 bp, 12 predicted proteins | sample 9134231 | NCBI WGS metagenome assembly JAEEGL01 (sample SAMN16246548, study PRJNA631951) | gut metagenome | biome: gut microbiome; feature: rumen; material: fiber-attached | host: Bos | place: Iran: Karaj | collected 2018-10
CGCCGACCGCCTATGCCCCGAGGCAGGGTTGGCCGAAGGCGAACAACGTCTCGTTGATGGTGAAGATGTCGTATTCCTCCCGTTCGATGAAGTATTCGACGATAATATCCGCTTTGTTGCTATGGGAGAGCGCGTAACCCGCGCGCCCGATGAAGTCTTTCGTTTCGTCAAGGTTCAGCTCCAGCGCGACGGCGAAGGCCAGAGCTGTTTTCTTGCCCGGCTGGTAGTTGGGATTTTTGCGGATTTTCGCGAAATGTTTGCGATCGACGTTGGCGCGTTTGTAGATTTCCGGGTCAGTCTTTCCTTTCAGGGAAATGAGCCGCAAAAGCGCTTCGGAAAAGGTGTCGTCCACCTCGTCGAGCAAATCGGGCAGCGAGCGCGCGTTTTTCTTCGACGCGGCTGTTTTTGCGGCGCCTCCGCGTGCAGCCGTCATTTTCGCCGCGGAACCCTTTCCCGCCCTTTGGCGCGGCTCCATAATGAATGAAACCGCGACTTCCTCCACAACCTCATCGCCCAGGCAGGGAAGCCTTAATGCTTCCCGGCGCCTCGTTTGCTCTTCGAGGCTGCTTTCCTCATCGTGGAATTCTTCGAGATAATTCCTGTCCAGATAATCCTGCACGTTTTCGAAAAGCGCGCGGGAAATCCTGAACGCGTTGCGGTCGAACACCACGAGAAAAACGTGGATCTCATGCTCCGCGAGAAACGCCCGGATCGCCTGTGTCGCCGCAGCGATGGCGATCTCCGCCGGACAGCCGAAGACGCCCGCCGAGATCAGGGGGAACGCAATGGAGGCGCAATGTTTTTCAACGGCAAGGCGCAAAGCGTTTTCATAGCACCGGGCGAGAAGTTCCCTTTCCCCGTGATTCCCATCATTCCAAACCGGGCCGACGGTATGTACGACGTATTTCGCCGGCAGCCGGAACGCGGGCGTGATGAACGCGTCACCGGCGGCGATGTCGCCGATTTTCCGGCGCGCGTCCAAAAGCTCCGGCCCCGCGGCCTGATGAATGGCGGCATCCGCGCCCCCGCCCACGTCCGCGCCCGGATGCGCCGAATTGACGATGACGTCCACCTTCATTTTCGTGATGTCGTTCCGTATGATTTCCAATGGCATGAAATATACCTCCCGTTGAAAACGATTGCCGCCGCCGCGCGTCTCCGACCATCTGAACCGCCGGGCGCCACCGCGGCAGCGAACAACCTCCCGGCAATTCCTTTCCCCGTAACAATTCGCCGCCGCCCGCCTCATTCCTTCCTGCCGGGGTAAATTCATCCCCTTTGAGAAGCGACCAGCATCCCGTGAACGAAAGATTCAATAGATCTTTTGATAATTTTTATTTTAAGAGTTACGTTTTTATCGTAAAATTGCGATATAATTTTATATAAGGATTCTAAACAAAGGACACTTTTTACGTCAACTATATCAGAAAAGGGGGTGGCGAAGCATGGCGATGAAAGTCAAGACCAACACATCCGCGACGAATACGCTGAACCGGTTGAACAAGAACGCCCGCGCGCTCGGAAAGAGCTTGCAGAAACTCTCCTCGGGCATGGAAATCAACAGCGCCGGCGACGACGCCTCCGGGTACTCGATCTCGGAACGGATGCGGGTACGCCTCCAATCACTGGAGCAAGACGAGAACAACGTCCAGAACGGCGCCTCGCTCCTGCGGGTGGCTGAGGGAGCAATCCAGCAGCAACTTGAAATCATGAAGCAGATCAAAAAAAAGGTCATCGATGCCGACAACGACACGAATACCGACCTGGACCGCGCCACCATCCAGAAGGAAATCAACCAGAGCTATGACGAGATTGAGAACATCGCCTTCGAGACGACTTACAACGGCAAACGTCTGCTGGTTGGTGATACCGTAGCCGCCACCGTGGAAAGCTGGCGCGTCACCAATACAGCCGTCCTGGCCCCGGACAGCGATGATCTGAACGCTATTCCCGAAAACTATTCAAGCGATCCCTATGTGTCATCGGATGGGACAAAATATGACAAATTCACAGAATGGAGCACGTCCCCGACAACGCTGGACGCACTGGGTCTGGCCGCCACGAACACGTTCAGCGGCGGCGCGACCGTATCCACGCCCCGGGTCATCACGCTGGACCTATCAGCCTGCAACGCATCCACGCTCAACAACAACGATGTCGGCATCGGGTTTTACGTTGATCAGGGGTACGCTTCTTCCAACTCTTCTACGAGGAAGTATTTTGTCCTGACGAAGGATTCGAGCGCGACCTATAACATCGTTACCGGAGCGAATTCAACCACGCAGGCAACCAAGATTGTCGTCAATTCCTCCATGTCGAAATCGCAGATTGCCCAGGCGATGGCAACAGCCATAAACGGACAAACCAACGCCTCACTGATGAAAGCGACGGTTGACGGCGAAAAAGTCGTGATTACGACGCAAAGCGGTTATACGGACGTGGGCTATGCGAACAACTGCACAGCCTATGGATTCAAAAGCGAGGAAAACCCGGCGGCCGAACTTTACACATACGATTCTCATACGACAGGAAGTACCGGTATTTCCTGGGGTTATTTGAGCGGGGGAAACTTCGCGGTCGTCAAGACACCGGACAACCCCGACGCAGTCGAGCAGCCAGCCCGTCCTGACACGCTTACGCGCAACGTTGCCGGCGTAACCTCGGGCACAGGCATCCGGCTCTATGGACCGGGCGGTTCGGGGGTAAAGCTGACGTTCGTGGACGGCGCCTCCGGCTACAGCAACGGAACCATCGGCAAGAGCTTCAACGGTACCGCGACCATTGCCGGGCTTTCGGTGACGATGGACGGCAGCGGCAACATCACGTTCTCGACGCCGCATACCAGCAGTTCCTCATACCGCGCGGTGGATGGTCTGGAAACAACCAGTACCAAACGCGTTACGGGAACCGTCGCGGTGAAAGCAATGAAATCGCTGACAGACCTTGGCGCCACAAGGACCATCACCGCGGCGACGAATTCCTCCGAGACCACAGCCTCCTGCGAGTTGGACCTGACCGCCTACACCGGCAAGCATGACGAATCCGACATGGAAGATTTCATCAGCGCCATGAAGGGCAAACTCATGACCTGGAGCTACCGGACAAATAAACAATACAACTATTCCTCTTACCGGAATAGTCAGACCTTTGGCTTCATCGACACGGGCGGCACTGCAAACATCTCGCCCGCGACGAACCAGTCCCGCTCCAGGGACGCCCTGCTCCCCGTAGCCGGAGCGACGGCGTTCGATCTCAACGAACTGCGCGGCCTGGTCTCTGCCAGCCAGTCGGTTGCGGATGTGGTCTCTGACTGGTTGAAGAGCAAATTGGGCAACAACCGCGTCAAGACGCATAACGACGACAGTTCCATCGACGAAGGCAAGCTCAAGTTCCAGGCCAACCTGACAGGAAAAGCGGGAAACGACGACAGGATCACGATTGCTGACGGGACACTGCGCTCTTACGACCTGGATTTTGCTTCCTCCCTGGAGGGGAAATCAATCCCCGAAGACCTCAACGGCCGGGGCTTTCGCGTATATTGCGCAACACATCACGGACAGTGGTTCAACTTCGAATTAATCAACGGCATGGAAAGCCTTGAAAGCAAGCCGAAGAGCGGCACCGAAACGCTGGATATCAAGACGCTCCTGATTGACGTCTCGGCGGTCAGGGACGCGAACGACCTGGTGGCGGCCATCTACGACCAGGCAATGCCTACCCTGACCAGCGGCGATTCCTATTGGGATCACTATTTCCGGCTGGCAGCGGATACCGAGAACGGGACGCTGACGATTTACGACCGGCGCACCCGGAACGTCAATACCGGGGAATTCGAGTACCAGATTCACGGCGCGAAAGTCGCCGACGGCGTCCTTGACAACGTCGTGAAATCGAAACGCAAGATTTACGTCAAGGACCTCGTGATTCAGCATACGGATCGTGCCAATCAGAATATCCACGTCCGTATCCCCCAGACGACGATGGACCACATTTTCGGCTTCCTGCCCGAGAATAAGAACATCAAGGAATTTAACGTCTTTACTGCCCAAAGCCGGGAGGAGCTCCTGGGCAATCAGGCGGGAAAGACCCGTAGCGGCAATGTCATCGCCGAGGACGAGAAGGGCTATCTGGACAAGGCCATCGACTATCTGACGGACGCGAACACTCTAATTGGCGCCCAGATTAGCCGCCTGCGGACAGCAGAGACCAATATTGTCACTTCACAAGAAAACACGACGGCCAGCGAATCCACCATCCGGGACGCTGACATGGCGAAGGAGATGGCGACGTACACGAAGAACAACGTGCTCCTGCAGGCCTCCCAGTCCATGCTGTCCCAGGCGAACCAGAACAGCTCGCAGGTGTTGAGCCTCTTGCAATGAGTCCTCCCTGTAGAAAAACCGCCCGGAGCGATTGCTCCGGGCGGTTTTTCTGTGGCAATTCCGGTTTTGGCGAGCTGTCTTATTTGACGTCGAGGTCCGCCGTGACCTGGTAGTAGTCACAGGGATGGGCGTCGTAGCCGGTGACGCCGGCCTTCGAGACCAGGCTCATTTGGAGGAAGGAACAGAAGACGTAGGCGTTGTCATCGAGAATGGTCTGCTGCATATCGACGGCGAGCTTCGCCCGCCTTGCCGGGTCGAATTCGGAGGCCATCTCCTTCGCCTGGGCTTCGAGACGGTCGCTGTGGTAGTGGCCGTTGTTGACGGGCGAAGCGTCAAGGCAGCAGGAGGTGAAGAAATACTCGGGGTCGCCGGTGGGAGCCGTCACCATCGCGCTGGCATAAACGTCCCAGGTGGCCGGGTCCTTGCGGAGCTTGTTATGGTCGGCGGTGCAGTTGATCTCAGCGTTGATGCCAATGGCCTTGAGGGCCGCCTGGGCGGACTCGGCCAGCAGCGGCAGTTCCTGACGGCTGGGGTAGGTCAGCCAGCGGATTGTGAGCTTCCGGCCGTCCTTCTCGCGGGTGCCATCGCCGTCCGTATCGATCCAGCCGGCGGATTCCAGCACTTTCTTCGCGCCCTCGGGATTGTAAGTCTCCGTCTTCACCTTGTCACCGCCGAAGGCAAAGCCGGCGGGAAATACACCGTTGCCCGGATAGCCGTTGCCGCGGAGCAGCGTCTTCACGAACCCCTCCTTGTCGATGCCCATGGCAATTGCCTTGCGGACGGCGGGATCGGAAGCGAGGGGGCTTTCGTAGTTCATCCAGAGGAAAAAAGCCCGGGTGGTCGCGACTTTCGAGAAGCGGAACTGGTCGTTCTGGAACCGCGGATAGCTTTCATAGGCCAAACCGTAAGCGGCGTCAATCTCGCCGGACTGGAGCGCCGCCGCCAGAGTGTCGCCATTGGCGATATTGCGGATGGTGAGGGTGTCAAGGCGCGGCTTGCCGCCCCAGTAATTCTCGTTCTTCTTCAGCGTGATATGGTCGCCGGACTTGCAATCGACGGCGATATAGGGGCCGGTTCCGGCGACGATGCCGTCCTTCACCCCCGCCTTCACGTCAACGATGCAGCCATAGGGATCGCCGAGGGAATGGAGAAGCGCCGGCCGCGGGATTTTCGTCCGGATGGTCAGCGTCTGCCCCGCCGCCTCGACGGCGTCAATCTGAAGGTCGCTGCCGGCACGATCGTGCTTCTTGACGAGGGCCTCCAGGCATTCCTTCACGGCGGCGGCATCCAGGGCCCGGCCGCTGTGGAATTTAACGCCGTCCCGCAGGGTGAGCTGCCAGGTCAGGGGATCGACGTTCTCCCAGGATTTCGCCAGCCACGGCTGGACTTCCATCTTGTCCGAATAGCGAACCAGCGTCTCGCCGACGCCGTAGCGGATGCAGGGCCAGCCTGAGTAGCTGTTGTGCGGATCGATGTCGGGTTCGCCGTTCTCCGGGTTGAAGGTGGTGTCGCCAACGGTCATTTTCTTCCCGACGGACGGCGCGGAGCCGGTGCTTTTCTCTCCGGCGCCGCTGCCGCCGCAACCGGCGAGAAGCCCCGCCGCCAGGCAAAGTATCAGGAGGAACGCGAAGATTCTTTTCATTTTCATACCCCTTTCCTTTTCACCATGGCACCTTTTATCCGATGCTAACGAGCGCTAAGACTCCCGTCCTCTAAGGCGGGAGATAAACGCTCGTAAAGCCTGGGTAAATTCGGCTAAATTCAGTGGGAGTTAAAACTCCCACTGAACAAGTCTCATTTTATTGCCGCCACGCCCTCGCGGGCTTCCAGACGCCCGCGAAGGTGTGGCGGCGCCAAACGGCTATTTATGCGCCGCGATGGCAAAGACCGCCGCCGGGTTGTAAAATTCGTCCTGTTCGGCGTAGATCCGTCCGCCGACGCCCGCATCGATGCTGATGCGCCCGAAGCCCGCGTCCAGCAGCAGGCGGACGTCCCATTCCGGCCGCTTCTGCTGATAGGCGCAGAGTTCCAGGGTAATCTCGTCCCCCTCCTTCAGCAGCGCGGCGGGAATCCGCTTATGCGCGTGGTCCGGCAGCAGCGACAGGTCCTCGGCACTCGAGAAGTCATGGCAGTAATCGGCGTCGAAATTGACGAGAACGCCGCCCGGCGCCAGCAGCTTGTACCATGCCTGGTAAGCCTCGTCGAGATGCGGCAACGTCCAGGTGAGGTTGCGCGTCACGATGGCGTCGAAGCTCTCCTCCGGAAAGGCCGGCGCTTCCGCGTCCATGACCAGGAACCGGGCCGCGACCTTGAGAGTCTTGGCGGAGGTTTCCGCGTAGCGGATCATCTTTTCCGAGAAATCGATGCCCGTGACCTCATGGCCGGCGGCCGCCAGCAGGCAGGCCAGGAATCCCGCCCCGGTGCCGGCGTCGAGGATCCGCAGCGGGTTTCCCGACGGCAGATAATGCCCGAGTTCGCGCCGCCAGCGACCGAGCTTGGCGCTTTTCCACTCCCGGAGCCGCTGCCGGGTAAAGGACGGGGCCCGTCGCGTCCAGTAGTTTCTGACGTGTTCCTTGAGCTGTTCCATGCGGTTTCCCCCTCGTCACAATACGCTGTCGATCAGCATTTTCGTATATTCCTCCCGCGGCGACCGGATGACCTCGTCCGGCGTCCCGCGCTCCACGATCCGGCCCCGGTGCATGACGAGCACCCGATCGCAGAAATCCTGGACCAGCGCGATGTCGTGGCAGATGAACAGACAGGCCATCGCCAGTTCGCGCCGCAGGCGGGCGAGAAGGCCGATGACGTCGCGCTGGATGGTAACGTCCAGCGCCGAGGTCGCCTCGTCGCAGACCAAAAGCGCCGGTCGGATGGCGATGGCGCGGGCGATGGCCGCCCGCTGACACTCGCCGCCGCTCGCCTGATGCGGATAGCGGTCAGCGAATTCCGCCGGCAGGCCGCAGACCGCGAGGAGACGCGCCACCTCCTCCCGGACGGCCGCGGCGGACATCCCGGCGTTCTCCAGACTCTCGCCGACGCCGTCTCCCAGGGTGCGTCGCGGGTCGAAGGACTCCACCGGCGTCTGGAACACCATCTGGACCTTTTGATACAGCCGCCGTCGTCCCGCGCCCCGGAGGCGCGTGATTTCCTCCCCGTCCAGGAAAATCTGCCCCGCCGTCGGCTCGAGAAGCCGGGTGATCATGTGGGCGACCGTGCTCTTGCCGCTGCCGGACTCGCCGATGATGCCGAGGCATTCGCCCGGGCGCACCTCGAAGGTGGCGTCATTGACAGCGGTGACGTCCGGCTGCCCCCGCCGCGAAAAGATCTTTGTGAGGTTCCTTACGGAAAGGATTGGCCCGTCCATGCTTTCCCCCTTCACCGCTTCAGCTTCGGCACCGCCGCCATGAGGGCTTTCGTGTACGCCTGCCGCGGCTGTTCCAGCACCGTTCGTGTTTCGCCTGCCTCCACGATTTCCCCGCCCTTCATCACGATCACCCGGTCCGCCATTTTCCGCAGGACGCCGATGTTGTGCGTCACGATGACGATGGCCGTGCCGTAGAGTTCACGGACCAGGAGCATTTCTTCCACCACCTGCTTCTGCACGGACACGTCGAGGGCGCTCGTTGGCTCGTCCGCCAGCAGGACGGCCGGCTCGGACAGCATGGCGGCGGCGATGCCCGCCCGCTGCTGCATCCCGCCGGACAGCTCGAAGGGGTAGCTTCCGAGAATCCGCTCCGCGTCGGGAAAGCGGAGCTTCCGCAGAACTTCCACTGCCCGCCGGAAGAACGCGTCCCGGGACGAGCCGCCGTGCTCGGCATAGGCCTCGAAAAGCTGGCTGCCCAGCGTGCGGACCGGGCAGAAAGAGCCGCCGGCGTTCTGGAAGATCATGGCGATCTCCGCCCCGTTGATGGTCCGGCGCTCTTCCCGGGAAAGGGCCAGCAGGCTTTTCCCTTTGTACCGGATATCCCCGCGGGTGACTAGGCCGGCCGGCCCCAGGAGCCCCATGGCGGCTTTGATCAGCGTGCTTTTTCCGCTGCCGGACTCACCGGCGATGCCGAGAATCTCCCCTGACCGCAGGGAAAAGCGCGCGTCGTGCACGGCGCAAACGCCGTTATAGCAGATATCGGTGCCGTCATAGCACAGGATCTCTTCCATACGGCTCACCGCTCCCTCATTTTCGGGTCCAACGCATCGCGGACAGCGTCCCCCAACAGATTGAACACCATGACGGAAACGAAGATCGCGAGCCCCGGGGCATAAACGCTCCACGGAACCGTCGTCATCAGTCCCCTGCTCTCGCTCATCATGCTGCCCCATTCGGCCGCGGGCGGTTTCGCGCCCAGGCCGAGAAAAGAAAGCCCGGCCAGCTCCATCATCATCGTCCCGATATCGAGCATCGCCGTCACGAGGATGGGCCCGGCGATATTCGGCAGCAGGTGCTTCCGGATGATCTTTCCCTCGGGACTGCCCGAGAGCCGGGCGGCTTTCATGAAAGCGCTTTCCCGGACAGCGAGGGTCTGGCTGCGGGCAATCCGCGCGTACTTCGGCCAGGAGATGGCGGCCAGCGCGAGGATCGCGTTATGCAGGCCGCCGCCCAGAACGCCCGCCACAGCCAGCGCGAACACGAGGCCGGGAAAGGCGAGGAACATATCCGAGAGGCGCATCAGCACCGCGTCCAGCCGCCCGCCCGTCCAGCCGGCGAAGACGCCGACGACCGTTCCCAGAGCGGCGATGAGAGTGACCAGAAGAATGGTCCCGAAGATACTGGCCCGGCTCCCGGCGATGACCCGCGAGAGCAGGTCGCGCCCGTAGCGGTCCGTGCCGAAGAAATGCTCCGGCGACGGCGGCTGCAGCGCGGCGCTTAAATTCTGCGCGTAGGGATCGAAGGGGCAGAGCGATTCGGAAAAGGCGGCCCCCAGGACCAGGAGAACAGCCAGCGCGCCAAAGGCCCAGAGGCGTGCCCGGCCTCCGTCCGCGCGGTTTTCCTGCCGGCAGGCCGCCGGCGCTGCCGTCGTCATTCCGGCTCCACCCCCAGTCGTATCCTCGGATCAAGCACGAGATAGAGCAGGTCCGTGACGAGATTCACCGCGGCATAGATGACCGCCATCCAGACGACGTAGGCCTGGATCACCGGATAGTCGCGCATTGTGATGGCATCCACCGCGAGCTTGCCGACGCCGTCCCAGAGGAAGATACTCTCGATGATGGCCGTGCCGCCGAGGAGCGAACCGATGGAGAGTGCCAGTAGCGTCACGAGGGTGAGCATCGAGGAGCGCAGCACGCTTCCCGTGAGGATCACGCGTTCCCGTACGCCACGGGCCAGCGCGCCGGTCACGTAGTCCTTCGTCAGTTCGTCCAGAATGGCCGCCCGCACCTGCCGCAGGTATTTGGCGGACATGGCGATGGCCAGCGTCAGCGCCGGCATCACGGCCCCCCCGATCGTCACCCCCCGGGCGATGACCGGGAACCAGCCGAGCCGCAGGGCGAAGAGATTCATCAGGAGAAGCGCCACGAAGAAATTCGGCAGTGAGTTGCCGATGAAGCTCACAAAACGGACGGCATAGTCCACCGCCGCATAGAGCCGCCGCCAGCGGGGGCGGCGGTCCGTCCGCGAGCGGCTGACCGCTACCGCCGATACGAGGCCCAGCGGCAGGGAGACAACGACGGTAAGCGCGATGCTCAGAAGCGTCAACAGGAGCGTTGCCGGGAGCTTCGACAGGAACGTATCAAAAACGTCACGTCCCGATACGTGGCTCACGCCCATATCGCCAGTCAGCAACCCGGCCAGCCACGAGAAATACTGCGTCAAAAACGGCTTGTCCAGCCCCAGGTTCGCCCGGGCGGCGTCGATGACCTCCTGGGAAACGGCGGCCCCGGCGTTCGAGTACATCTCCGTCACCGCGTCGCTGCCCGCGAGACGCATCATCAGGAACGACAGGAACGTTATCCCGAAAAGCACCGGCAACACCGCCAGGAGCCGCCGCCCGATATAGCCCTTCACGTTCCATCCCCGCCTTTTCCCGATATTCGCTTCGCTACGATTTTACCCGCTTCCGCCCGGACGGTACAAGCTCCTATGGGGGATACGCTTCCGGAAGCAGCCTTCACCGGGGGCTTTGACGCGGCGCCAAAGCAGGGGCGAATCTTTCCGGGTTTTTTCATGTTGTTGGGGTATAAGAAAATCGGAGAGGCCCTATAAGGAAACGGATTTTCACGAAGGGAGGCGGACCGCGTGGCGGTTTTCTACGCGATACTGATGGTGTTTTCTCTGGCCAGCGGCGCCGCCTGGTGGCAGGCGTCGGCCCCGGCCTGGTCCGTCGTTTCCGGTCTCATGGCGACGGCTTCGGGCGTCGCCCTCTGGCAGGAATACCAAAAGCGGCAGTCGGAGGAGGAGGACGGCCTGCATCTCTCGCCACCCCCCGATCTGCCGGAGGAACTCCTGCCGGACCGCTTCGACAAGGCGGTGGAAGACTACAACATCATCCACCGGGCGTTGCCGAAACTGACCGACGGGGATATTCGTCAGGCCTTCCGGGAAATGCAGCAGACCGGGCAGGGCATCCTGCGTCACCTGGAGAAGCACCCGGAGAAGCTGCCCCGGGCCCGCCGCTTCATCGACTATTATCAGGAGCAGGCGAAAGCGTTCCTGCTCCGCTATCAGGAGATGGAGGCGGCGGGCCTGGATACCGCCGCTTTCCGCGAAGCGGTGGAAAAACTCCGGCCGGGGCTTCGGGATCTGGTTGCCGCTTACCGGGACCAGTTGGCCCGCCTGTTCGACGACGATATCAGCGCCCTGGACGCCGACCTCAAAGTCATGCGGCAGATGATGGACGCCGACGGCATTCCGGCTGACGCTTCGCCGTTGGAAACCGGCGGCGGTGATTCGCCGAAGGCCGGCTGTACCGAAGCGTTCCAGCCCCACGCCCGGCCGAAGGAGGCGGCCGGCACCCCGCCGCCCTCGGAAACGGCCGACGGCCCGCGCCCCGAAAGGGCGTCCGCCTGGTCGCGCCGGATCGCCTACGAGGAGGAACGGCGCCTTGTCCGGCGGCAGAAGGTCATCGCCGGGGCGCTGGGCATCTTCCTCGGCGCTTTTGGCGCTCACAAATTCTACTTCGGCAAGACAAAATGGGGGGTCCTGTACGCCATGTTCTGCTGGACGGGGCTATCCGGCTTCGTCGGCTTCGTCGAAGGACTGCGGTACCTGTTCATGCCGCTGGACGATTTTTACGAAAACTACTACAAAGACGGCGTGAATTAATGTATAATGAAAGGTATTCCTGCCGTCGCTTTCCGGGCGCGTTCGCTGACCCGGCCGCCGGCTACCCACAGGAGGAGCTTTTATGCCGAAGTTTTTCATACGACGGCCGATTTTCGCCATCGTCATCTCCATCATACTCGTCATCATCGGCGTCCTGGCCGGCGTGAACCTGCCGGTGGCCCAGTACCCGCACATCGCGCCGCCCACGGTCAACGTCAACACCAGCTACGTCGGCGCCAACGCCAGCATCGTCAACGAGACGGTGGCTCAGGTCATCGAGCAGCAGGTGAACGGCACCGAGGGCATGGACTATATGTCGTCGAACGCCGACGACACCGGCCGCTATAGCCTGTCGGTGGTTTTCGGTCTCGATTCCGATGCCGATATGGATACCGTCAAGGTGCAGAACAACGTGGCCATCGCCAGCACGACCCTGCCGGAAAGCGTCCGGGCCTATGGCGTGACGACGAAGAAAGCGTCACCGGACATGGCGCTGGTAGGCGGCCTTTACTCCCCCGGGGGAACCTACAGCCGGCAATTCCTGAAGAACTACGCCGATATCTACATCATCGACAAGATCAAGCGCGTGCCCGGCGTCGGTGACGTCAACATCTTCGGCCCGGACTTCGCCATGCGCGTCTGGCTGAATCCCGACCGTCTGGCGGAGCTGAACCTGACCATCGCCGACGTGACGTCGGCCATCCGCAAGCAGAATCTCCAGGCCCCGGCGGGCACCATCGGCATGATGCCGGCCCCGGAAAACCAGGAGAAGCAGTACACCGGCCGCGTAGAAGGCCGGCTCGCGCTGCCGGAGGAATTCGAGAACATCATCGTGCGCTCCGAATCCTACGGTTCCTTCGTGCGCCTCAAGGACATCGCCCGCATCGAGACCGGCGAGCGGCGCAGCATCATCGAGAGCATGAGCAACGGCAACGTCGGCATCGGCTTCGGCATCCAGCTCACCAGCGACGCCAACGCCATGGACACGGTGCGCGGCGTGCAGGAAGTCATCCTCGAAGCCGAGAAGGACTTCCCGCCCGACCTCCGCTACATGGAAATCGTGGACAGCACCACCTATATCCGCGCCTCCATCAGGGAAGTGGCGGAGACCTTCATCGAGGCCCTGATCCTCGTCACCATCATCCTCTACCTGTTCCTCCAGAACTGGCGGGCCACGCTGATCCCGGCGCTGGCGGTGCCGGTGTCGCTGATCGCCACCTTCGGCGCCTTCATCATCCTCAACTTCTCCATCAATACCCTGACGCTGTTCGCCATGGTGCTGGCCATCGGCCTCGTCGTCGATGACGCCATCGTCGTCATCGAGAACGTGGAACGCAACATGGTGGAACGCGGCCTTTCCTCCCGGGAATCCACCGAAATCGCCATGGACGAGGTGGAAGGGCCGATCATCGCCACCACCTTTGTGCTGGCGGCAGTCTTCGTCCCTGTAGCTTTCCTCGGCGGCATGATGGGCGTTCTCTACAAGCAGTTCGCGCTGACCATCACCATCTCCGTCGCTTTCTCGGCCTTCGTGGCCCTGACGCTCACGCCGGCCCTCTGCGCTTTGCTGCTGAAGCCCCACGACCCCGACGAGGAAAAGACCTTCGGCGGACGCTTCTTCGCCTGGTTCAACGACTGGTTCGACCGCACCACGAAGCGCTACGTCGGCAGCGTCTCCTGGCTCATTTCGGCTTCGAAACTGGCGGTGCTGGCCCTGATCGTCATCACCGTCTTCACGGGAATGCTCTACAAGTTCGTCCCCTCCACCTTCATCCCGGTAGAGGATCAGGGCTACTATATCGCGTCGCTGCGTCTGCCCGAAGGCTCGTCGCTGAACCGCACCAAGGCAGCCATGGACCGGCTGGCCGAGAAGATCAAAGAGGAACAGGGCGTCGAAAACGTCATGGCCATCACCGGCTTCGACATCCTCTCCGGCGCTGCCAAATCCAGCACCGGCACCATCTTCGTCGGCCTCAGGGACTGGACGCAGCGGGAAACGCCGGACCTCTCCATCAGCGCCGAGATCGGCAACGCCTTCCGTCACGGCGTCATGGCCACGCCGGAAGCCTCGGTCATCGCCTTCAACCCGCCGTCGCTCCCCGGTCTCGGCAACGTGGGCGGCTTCAACCTGCAGTTGCAGGACATGTCGGGCCATACCGACACCGAGCTGGACGAAATCACGAAGAAGATCGTAATCGCGGCGAACCAGCGCCCCGAAGTTCAGGGCGTTTACTCCACTTACTCCATCAACTCCCCCGTCTATGACTTCGACGTGGACCGGGAGAAAATCATGAACCTCGGCATCGACCTCTCCGAGGTCTTCGCGGCCCTGCAGGTGAACTTCGGCGGCTACGAAGTCAACGATTTCAACCGCTTCGGCCGCACTTACAAGGTCGTGCTCCAGTCCGACACCCGCTTCCGCAGCGAAGCGGAGGCGGCGAAGTTCGTCTTCGTGAAAACCGATTCCGGCACGCTGGCCCCGCTGGATACGCTGCTCCTCCCGAAGGTCAATACCGGCGCCTCCATCATCTCCCGTTTCAACGCCGCCCGCAGCATCACCATTCAGGGCAGTGAATCTCCGGGCTACAGCTCCGGCCAGGCCATGGCGGCCATGGAGGAGGTCGTGCGGGAGAACGCCCCGAACGGTTTCAATATTGACTGGTCCGGCCAGAGCCGCGAAGAAAAGAAGGCCGGCTCCAAGACGCTGGAAGTCCTGGCACTGGCCCTCGTCTTCGCCTTCCTCTGCCTGGCTGCCCTCTACGAGAGCTGGAGCGTGCCCTTCGCGGTGCTGGCCACCGTGCCCACCGGCATCTTCGGCGCCCTGTTCTGCGAATACGTCTGCCGCCAGCAAAACAGCATCTACATGCAGATCGGCGTCATCATGATCATCGGCCTGGCGGCGAAAAACGCCATCCTCATCGTCGAGTTCGCCAAGGAACGCGTTGATCACGGCAAGGGCCCGGTGGACGCGGCCATCGAGGCTGCGGGGCTGCGGCTGCGGCCCATCATGATGACGGCCCTGACCTCCATCATCGGCTGCCTGCCGCTGGCCATCGCCACCGGTGCCGGTGCCGGCGCCCGCAACAACATGGGCATCGCCGTCGTCGGCGGCATGACCTTCGCCACCATCCTCGGCATCTTCCTGATTCCCGTCTTCTACGTCCTCATCGAGAAAGCCGCCGCCTGGGTCAGAGGCGACAAGCGGGCGGACGCGGGCAAGGACGGGGAAACGCCTGACACAGGATACCGCAATCCCCCGCGCGAATGAAAGGAGCGCCTGCCATGGCTGACATCAATCTCGACGACCTCCTGCAAAACAAGAAAAAGGAACCCACCGTTCCGGTCCCCGACCTCCCGCCCGAAGAGGAAATCGAGCGCGTCACGAAGAAAGTCGAGCAGCTCACTCCCGACGAGCGGAAAAAGGTCGAAGCCATCAAGGAAAGCCTCGACCTCACCGACTCCGGCGCGACCCTGCAGTTCGGCGCCGCCGCCCAGAAGGACATCGCCGAATTCGCCGACAGCGTCCTTTCCCGCGTCCGGGCGAAGGACAGCGGCGAGATTGGGGCGCTGCTCGGCAGTCTCGTCACGAAAATCAAAGGCTTCGAGCCAGAAGAGGACAAGAGCTTCCTGAAAAAGATTCCCCTGCTCGGCGACGCTCTGGGCAAGGCCGGCGACATGATGGCCCAGTACCAGACCCTCTCCGCCCAGATCGAGCGCATCGAGGCCAGCCTCGACAAATCCAGGGCTGACATAATGAAGGACATCGCCACCTTCGACGGCCTTTACGAGAAGAACCTCGACTACTTCAAGGCCCTGCAGCTCTACATCGTGGCCGGGGAGGAGAAGCTCGCCGAAATGCACGGGACAACGCTGCCGAAGCTCCGCCGCCAGGCCGCCGAGTCCTCCGACCCGATGGCGGCCCAGGTCGTCAGCGACTTCGAGGCCAGCGTGGGCCGCTTCGAGAAGAAGCTTCACGACCTCAGGCTCAGCAAAATGATTGCCATCCAGACCGCCCCCCAGATCCGCCTCATCCAGAACAGCGACAAGGACCTGGTGGACCGCGTCCAGAGCGCCATCTACAACACCATCCCCCTCTGGAAGAACCAGATCGTCATCGCCCTGGGCCTCTCCCGTCAGCAGAAGGTCATCGCCCAGCAACGGGCCGTCAGCGATACCACCAACGATCTCCTGAAGAAGAACGCCGCTCTGCTGAAGCAGAACGCCATCGAAGCGGCCCAGGAGAACGAGCGCGGCATCGTCGATATCGAGACGGTGAAGCAGGTCAACGCCGACCTTGTCGCCACCATCGAGGAAACCCTGCGCATCCAGGAAGCCGGCCGCGCCAGGCGCCAGACGGCGGAGAAAGAGTTGGCGGGCCTCGAGGACCAGCTGCGGAAAACCCTCCTCGCCGCCAGCCATCGCCGGGAGGCGGGCGTCAATGAAGCGTAAGGAATCCCGGACAAAAGAAAAAGGAACCGGAGCTTTCCCGCTGGCCGCTGACCGGCGGCGGGGAGACCCCGGTTCATGGGACGCGCCTCATCCGGGGGCGCGTCTTTTTTATGGGAATCGCTTTTCAGCGGCCGGCCGGTTGTAGTATAATGCCCCTAGGAGAACAGGGTATGTTCCGGAAAAGCACGGCGACGATGAAGGATGGTGCAGGCGATGAGGACGAAGCGGAGCGCAGCGGACGCACACGGTGGGGCCGTTGGGGCGGCCTTTTTTGCCGCGCTGTTCTTCCCGGCCGCCGCACAAGCCGCGGAAACGGGAGCGCCGGCGCACACGGGCAGCACCGGACTCATGTGGCTGGCGGGCATCTTCCTGCTGATCGCCATCGGGGAATTCCTTTTCAGTCGCCGGCGTCTGCGCCGGGTGAAGGACGAGCGCGCGTACCTGAACGATCTCATCAACAACATCCCGGACGGCATCGGCACTTTCGAGTTTGAAGGGACGACCCTGGTCCACGGGTATCTCAACGACAGCTACTACCGCATTTTAGGCGCGTCCCGCGAGGCGCGGGGCGCGATCGGTCCGGAAACGATGACCCGGCTGGTCCACCCGGACGATCTGTCCGGCGTCGTCGGGGAACTCCGACGCAGCCAGACAACGGATACGGATTTCAGCTACCATTTCCGGCTGCTGGCGACCAACGGCCATTACCGCTGGGTGGGAATGCGGGGCCATATCGTCCGCCGCGAGGGCGACAGCATGACCTATATCGTCACGATACGGGACGAGGACGAGCTGTTCCTCTCCCATATGGCCCTCTTCGAAAGCGAGACGATCCTGCGGGCGGCCGTGAACGAGACGGGACTGAAGCTCTGGATTTATGACCCGGAGCGGCGCACGGCATCCTGGCTGGCGGCCTCCGGCCCCAACGAAACCATGCTCGCCGTCCCCCAGATCACGGACTACCCGGAAAGCGTGATCGCCCAGGGATTCATTCATCCCGACGACGCCGAGGAGTATCTGCGTCTCCATACCCGGGCGGAAAACGGCGACTTCTCCTCCACCGCGGTCGTCCGCATCGCCTTCAAGGACGGCTGGCACTGGAAGAAGCTCCGCTTCACGGCGGTGGCCGACGCCCAGGGGAACTTCACCAAGATCCTCGGCACCTCGGTCAACATGGAAGACTACAAGCAGCTGGAGGACCGAATGCGCGTCCTGATGCTCCAGGCGAACGCGGCGGTGGCGGTGTACCATATCCCGGAGCGGCGCCTGGTCATCGAGTACGGCCCGATACGCCAGGTCATCGAGAACGCGCCGGAGAGCAGCATCCAGCAAAATCTCGTCCATCCCGAAGACGCGGAGAAGTACCGGGCTTTCTACCTGTCCTTCGCCGCGGGACAGGAGGAAGCGGAGACCGTTCTGCGCTTGCGGGGGACGACAGGCCATCCCTTCGACTGGATGAAGATGGCCGGCACGCTGGTCCGCGACCGGGAAGGGCGGCCGCTCCGGGCCATCACCACCGGCATCGACATCTCGGCCCAGCAATGGACGAGCCAGATGTACGAGAACGAGCTGAAATACCGGGAGATGCTGGAGGCCGAAGCCTTCTGGACCGTCACCGCCGACCTCACGGGCGATCAAATCCTGGACTACTGGCAGGAGGGGCAGCGCCAGACGAGAAGCACTTCCCTGGCTTTTTCCGAGGTAGTCCCCGGCATCCAGGCCCGGGTCGCCCGGGACGAGTACCGGGACCAGATCGCTGCCCTGCTGGACGTGAAGAACTTGCAGCAAGCCTGGCAGAACGACGTCCGTCACCTGACGGTCGACTATCCCCGCCGGACCCTGAAGGGCGCCGTGAAGTGGACCCGGCTCCAGGTCAACCTGCGCCGTCAGCCGGATACGAATCATCTGCTGGTTTTCCTCTACGGTCGGGACATCGACAAAGCGAAGCGGGACCGGCTGGCCCGGGAGCGTCTAATGGAAGACCGGGCCGACTTCATCGCCCGGCTGGACATCGGGAGCGGCCTGTTCCGTTTCCTGCGACGCACTTCCTATCTGGACGCGCTGGGCTTCCCGGCGGAGGAGGACGCCCCCTTCGACGAGCAGTTCGGAAAAATACTGAAGCAGGTCAACGATACTAAAGCCCACACGGAAATCCGTACGGCCCTGACCTCGGTAGCGGCTCTCCAGGAATACCTGGAGGACAACGGCGATCTGGAAGCCAGCGACTGGATCGTGGAGGACGGCAAGCGCCGGCGCAAGCGGCTCCGCGTCTTTTACCAGGACGAGAGCCGGGACACGATCCTCTTCCAGCAACGGGATATCACCGAAATCTACCAGGAGGAATCCATCCGGGCGGCGGCGCTGTCCGAGGCCCTCACCCAGGCGCAGGCGGCCAACGAAGCCAAGAGCAATTTCCTCTCGCGCATGAGCCACGAGATCCGCACCCCGATGAACGCCATCATCGGCCTCACGGCGCTGGCGCAGCAGCGTTTCTCCGAGCCGGACTATGTGGCGGAAAGCCTGGGGAAAATCGACACCGCGGCCCATTATCTGCTGGAAATCATCAACGACGTCCTCGACATCAGCCGCATCGAGAGCGGCAAGATGGAGCTTGATCTCCAGCCGGGGAACCTGCGGTCGATGCTGACGGAAATCGACGTCCTGATCGGGCAGCGAGCCAGGGACCAGGGCATCACCTTCGCGCCGCGAACCAGCGACGACCTGCCGGCGGCCTGCCTGTTCGATGCCTTGAAACTGAAGCAGGTCCTCGTGAACCTCCTGTCCAATGCCGTCAAGTTCACGCCCGCCGGCGGGCGGGTGGACTGCGCCGCCGATTTGATGGAGCTGGAAGGCGACCGGGCCACGATCCGCTTCACGGTCTCCGATACCGGCATCGGCATCGAGCCGGAGTTCCTGCCCCGGCTCTTCGATCCCTTCGAGCAGGAGAGCGCCGGCAACACAACGCGCTTCGGCGGCACCGGGCTGGGGCTGGCCATCAGCCGCAACCTCGTCGAGCTCATGGGCGGCACCATCGAGGTGACGAGCGAAAAAGGCAAGGGCTCGACCTTCACCGTCGTCCTGCCCTTCACGGTGGTGCCGGAGGCCGGCGCGACGGAGACGACGATGTCGGACGACGCGGTTGACTTCACCGGCCTTCGGGTGCTGTTGGCCGAGGACAACGAAATCAACCGGGAAATCGCCACCTTCATCCTGGAGGACAAAGGATGCGAAGTCGTGCCCGCGACTGACGGCCAGGCGGCGGTGGACTGCTTCCTGGCGCAACCGGCCGGGTACTTCGGCCTCATCTTCATGGATATCCGCATGCCTTTCCTGGACGGCTACGGCGCGACGCGGGCCATCCGCGCCTCGGATCACCCCGACGCGGCGACGGTTCCCATCGTTGCCATGACCGCCAACGCCTTCGAGGAGGACGCGAAAAAGGCCTACGACAGCGGCATGAACGGCTACCTCACGAAACCGGTGGAGCCCCACGGGATTTACCAGATGGTCCAGCGGTTCCGGCGCAAGGACGAGCCGTCGCCGACCTGATCGGACTGATCTTCAAACGACGAGCAAAAAGAAAACTCCCGTGAAACCGCCTCACGGGAGTTTTCTTTTTGCTATCCGGATTTACTCTCGAATTTCCTTGTCCTGCAACGCGTCGAAGCCTTCCTCGCCGGTGCGGATCTTGACCACGTTGTCCACCGTGGAGACGAAGATCTTGCCGTCGCCGTAGTGTCCCGTGTAAAGAGCGCGCTTGGCGGTCTCGATGATTTCCCGGGGCGGGATGGCCGATACCACGAGATCGACCTTGACCTTCGGAAGGAGCCGGGAGCCGACCTGGGCGCCGCGGTACATGGTATGGCCTTTCTGCAGGCCGTATCCGAGCACCTGCGTGACGGTCATGCCCGTGATGCCCAGCGGTTCCAGCGCCGCCTTCAGCGCGTCGAAGCGGTCCCGCGAGGTAACGATGGAAACCCGGGTCAGCGCGTGGCCGTCCGCCGGGGCTGCCGGCGCGACGACCGGCGGCGCGGCCTGCCCGGCAGGTGCCGGTGCGGCAACGCTGCCCGGCGTTTCCGGTACCGGCATGAAATCGGCGTAAGCCGAGACCAGCCCGTGCTCCTCGTAGTCGAGACCGGCGATTTCCTCCTTCGCCGTCACGCGCAGTCCCATGGTGCTTTTCAGCACGGCAAAGACAACGGTGATCATGACGGCGACAAAGGCCGCGACACTGGCGACGCCCAACACCTGAATCAGGAAAAAGTCCGTCTTGCCCGTGTAGAGGAGCCCGTCCTTCACCGCGAACAGGCCCGTCAGAATGGTTCCCAAAGCGCCGCAGACGCCGTGCACCGCCGCCGCGCCCACCGGGTCGTCGATCCGGAGCTTCTGGTCGATGAACTCCACCGCGTAAACCACCGTGACGCCCGCAATGACGCCGATAGCGAACGCCCCGGCGACGCTGACGAGGTCGCAGCCCGCGGTGATGGCCACGAGGCCCGCCAGAGAGCCGTTCAGCGTCATGGAGACGTCCGGCTTGCCGTAGCGTGCCCAGGTCAGCAGCATGGTCGTCGTGGTGGCCGCCGCCGTCGCCATGTTCGTGGTGACGAAGATCAGGCTCGCCGTCTCCAGCGTCTCATCGCCGGTCATGGAAACCGTCGAGCAGCCGTTGAAGCCGAACCACGCGAACCAGAGAATGAAAACGCCGAGCGCCGCCAGCGTCAGGCTGTGGCCGGGAATCGCGTTCAC